>ERZ827478.532-NODE-532-length-37625-cov-6.365451_pt1 | contig 37625 bp, 26 predicted proteins | sample MGYA00519705_ERZ827478 | MGnify/ENA primary metagenome ERZ827478 (study PRJEB31778, sample SAMEA3449318) | human gut metagenome | biome: human gut; feature: human-associated habitat; material: faeces | place: United Kingdom | collected 2010/2012 ...
AAACACTTTATATTGTACTGCTTTATGCAAAATAAAGACTTTTTCAGTGGCGTCCCTATAGAGGTGAGGGAATTCTTGCTACGGTTGTTAAACTGATGCAAAAAATATAAAAAGGGAATAAACCTGCATCATCTGACCTCGAATCTTTATTTTTATTCTTACCTAATTTCCGTAAGGTTTTTTTCATACCCATCTGAAGTTAATTTTGTAGCTATATTTACTCCGTCTTTTACATACTCGATTATTACCTGATTCCCGGAACGAATAAGGTTCTCTCTTGCAGGATTAAAAAGATAATTCTTCTCATCAAATCACTCCTCTTGTTTATATTTCCTCATCAGACCAAGTTATCCGGGTGTGTTTTCAGATACACCGCCTGAAATTATTACGCCTGATACCATCTTTAGCTGTACAGTATGCTCTCACATAATAATTTTCATTCTTATTTAATTTTCCGATTTCATCTGTATAAGATGTAACACTCCCATTTTTTTAGTTTTGATTTTTCTGTACTTCCGGGCATTTTCATCATATCTGTACAGAATATATCCCTGTGCGCCTTTTGCCTTTGTCCACTTAAAAGTAAGGTTTTTTCCCTTTCTTATGACATTTCCGCATGAAAGAAAAAAATCATGCTCATATACACACTTATGGTTTACAAATCACAAAAAGCAGCATCTTTATATAGTGAATTTGCAAATTCAAAAAATTTAAAGGAGGCAAAAATTATGCCAGGAACATTTAACGGAACAACTTTAACTATTTCAGCTACCCCCGTAGACGGTGCACTGATTTCCGATAAAAGTGCAACAAATGTAGCGGGAATTGCCATTGTGGGGTCTGATATGTATTGCGTAAAAACAACCGGTATTAAAACTACATTACTTAAAACAGCCGACTACACTACTACAGAAGCAACCACTATAAAAAAAGATCTGAACTGGTTTGCACTGGGACTTACCAAAATCGGAAATTATCTGTATATGCTTGCAGAGAATTATAAAGGATATGGCGGTTCTACAACTATTGTAAAATTAGATACTAAGGGTAATCAGCTTGGTACTTACAGCATCCAGAAGATTTGTCCAAATGGTGCATTAGGTATTACTGCTGCCGACGGAACAAATGAGAAATTTATTATCATGCATTACACTGACAGCAACAATGCCGGAACATTAACTTTCAGTGTTGTAAACTGGAAAGAATCTGATGCAGAATGTACATTCACAGTCGTAAACTCAGGTTTTGGTTATACCACACAGTTGCAGGATATATACTACCATACTTCCTTTGGATTATTTATTCTGACAAATAACACCTTCTCAACACTTCAGAACCGCATTCTGGTAGTTGATTATCACCTTACCGATGACAATGGAAAGAAATACACTCCGAGTACTGTTATCAATGTAAATAAAACAGGCGCATACAAACAGTACAATCTTGAATCAATCTGTATGAAAGCCAAACATCTTGTACTTGCCTCCAATGTTGTAACATCTGATGGAACCACAGAAGATAAATTTTCTGTACTGGAAGGCATTACCTATGCCGGTAAAACTTATACTTTTGCGTGTGGTCTTAAAGCAGGAGCACGTGTACCTACCAGGGTAGATTCTAATTATGCAACAACTAACCTTGGATGTGTATCCTTTAATAACAGCAATATACCATACTTTATAAAACAAAGTGAGGATAAAGTTGCCGTTCTTGGTTACTGCGCAGATTATATGAATACAAATGCAGGTGTGACCCACGTTAAAACATATACTAACGGTTTATTAGGTCATGCCAACGGTATGAGTTGCTTTGACGGAAAATTCTTTGTTATCACAAATAATAACAACGTAGTTACCCTTAACAACAACACAGGCAAACAGGAAACAACATATACAATAACTCCCAATGATAATGATAAATCATTCACTCTTAAAGCAATTAATTATTTTTACGAAGTAAATACCGCTTTATTGCTGTCCGTTGCTGATGGAACACTGAAACTTTACAAATGTGCATTTAAAGAAGCCAAAAATGTAGTAGCCACTTATCTCTGTACACTGATAAACGCCGGCCAGCCTACATCTCAGGATATCTTCTATCACAATAAATTAGGACTTTTTGTCGGAACCAGTAATCCTCATAATGTCAGTGGACAGACAGGAAAAATCACAACAAAAAATACCTTGCTTCATTATAACCTGAAAAAGATTGATGCCCACAATCCATTATATCCTGATTTTGGATTTATTACAGATATTCCTTCTAAAGACACACAGGGACATACTTATAACAGTTTTGAACTGGAATCAGTTGCGTTGGATAAAAACAACAAATTAATCGCCGTATGTAATGTAAATGTCAAAGCTAACCCTTCTTCCAGTGATTTAAAATCCGCAGATGGTTTTTTCCAGTACAATACTCTTAATTTTATTACTAATTGATTTTTCCTGATCTTTCATTTTTGAACTTTTATTATAAAAAATAAGGAATGCTATAAAGGCAGATAAAACAACTGCTTTTATAGCATTCCATTTACCTATTTAACAATAACCTTCTCATCGTCCGACCATATACCAAACTCTTTAATGCCATTCAGCAGCGTATATGCATGCGCTTTCAAATAGTAAGTTCCCGGCTTCAGATTTTTAAAAATAACCGTATTTTTCTTTTGGTTTTTCATTATAATCTTTTCTCCAGACTCAGAATTCTTAAGCACGCAATCAAATCCATCACTGCATTTAAGTTTGCTAAACTGTGCAGTTATGCTTTTCTCTCTTCCAGTAACTTTTATTAATTTTATATTATCTTTTTTAAGTTTATAAGAAGGTATGCGCATCATATTAGACCATTTACTGTAAATTTTCTTACCATTTCGGACAGTATAAGAACGCACTCTGGCAAAAAAACATGGTACTTTTTTTAATGTACAGATTGTATTTGTAGAATTTTGGGTAGCCAGAACCTTAGCACCATCATATATCTGATACTGATATCCATCTGCATTCTTTACTTTTCCATTCAGAGTAATTGTAACACAAATTTGTTTATTTACTATATCTGAATCAACAGATTTTATATATGGACGATCTGTTTCCGGCTTTAAAGCGGTTCCTTCACTTATAAAAGGAATACCGTTCATTTTACAATAATAATATGCATATGAATTTTTCTTTCCATGAACCATTAAAGAATCACAGTTCTTGAACGCTTCAATTCCTATCGCAGTTACTGTTTCAGGTATATATAGCGTTTTCAGACTCCGACAGTTGAAAAAAGCAAAAGAACCTATGCTTTGAAGATTTGGAGAAAGTTTAACACTCGTCAGATTACCACAGTATATAAACGCACTCTGCCCGATTTTTTTTACATTATCAGAAAATGTTACTGTTTTAAGATTTGGACATGTATTAAAAGCAAATACCGGAACAGTGTCTACAGAAGCCATCCATTCCATCTCTTCTATATTCAGATTATCTTCAAAACAATATTTTTCCACCTTAGAAACAGAAGGAAGAAGTATTATTTTCCTGTAAGCTCCAGTTGGGTATTCTCCATATACGCGACGTTCTGAAATTTCTAATTGGTCATAATTCTTACTTTCAGCATTTAGCTGGCTCTCCGTGTCTGACTCTGCCAAAACAGGTAAAGGGATCATAACGCACAATAACGTAATTAATAATAGTTTTTTTATTTTCTTTGCCTTCATAGAATCTCCTCCAATGATTCAGCCTGCATTTATTCAGGCTATATTTGTAAATATCAGTCAGACTTCACAACTATTTTCTTCATCTCCGACTATTTTGTATAGTATATCACTATCTATATAAACCTCTGTAATTCCGGAATAAAATGTATTCTAATGGACATGAATGTTTTATCTGTATATCGAATTAATCTATTTTCTTACCTGAATGACAAAAGCCCTCCCTACTGTGACATTCATTTTGTAGAGAGAGCTTCTATTTCTTTTTCCTATTTAATTTTTATTAAGAAGATTATCCTTAATCTCTTTCAGATCATTCTGAACCTGATTTAGAATTTGGAATTTTTCAGTCAAATTCTCAATCACTGTCTGGTAATTTTTTTCCCTTTCTTCCTGCTTTGCATCCCTTTGTTCATTGGATTTTACAATGTAAATCAAAAGAAAAACTGCCAGGACGGCCCAGATTCCCTGCGATATTGCAGTTTCCATAACCGTGGATTCCATATCTTCATACCTCCTTTCTCAGTAGTAAAACATTTCAGTTCCTCTGAGAAAGACAGAAAATCTCATGATTTGTCAACTCAATTCCTTTTAGAAGCTTATTTCTTCTGTTGTCAGACTTCGCTTCTTTTATTTTTCTACAATCAATTCATATTTTTTCTATTTTCAGTTTCTGATTTAGTCACTTCTGACTACTTCCTCCAAAAAGGAGGTAGTTTCTTATGAAGTCATTATTACAGTTAATTCACGATTATCATTCTGGTGTCAAAAATGCAGGTGAAGAAATTCTTAAACGTATGGAACCTCTGATCAAAAGCTACGCTTCCCGCATCCACTGTATGGAACGGGACGATGCCACACAGGAATTGTATCTGACTCTGCTTAATACACTGCCTTACCTGAACGGCAAAAATTTTTCCGAAGGTGAATGTGTCAGATATATGCAGACCGCTATAGAAAATCGTTACAGAGCTTTATGCAGATACCATTTGTCAGAACCTGAAAGAGAAAACTTTGATACGTGTTCTCTTACTTTACAGGCAGATAATCCATTCGATGAAACTCTTTATGATATAACTACATATATCGAAAGCTTTCCTGTCCAAAGTATGGAATACAAAATTCTGTCTCTGTTTTTCTACCAGTATAAAACAGATTCCGAAATTGCATCAATTCTTCATGTCTCCCGTCAATACATTAATCGTCAGAAAAAGAAACTGTTAAAAACTTATTTTTTCAGACATCCTGATTAGAAAGGCTGTAAATGCCTTTTCTAATCCATGTTCAGCAACATCATTGCCATTCCAACTCCGGTTATTCCATTCATAAATGCAGGATTTAATGTCTCAGTAACCATAAGACTTCTCATATCTTGCAATTGTTCCTTCAGGTTCGAAAACTGCCTTTCGTATTTCTGTCTTAAATCATCATCCGGATTCTTCTCCAGATACTTTTTCATAATTAAAAGATTTCCTGTCATTCCATGGCACAGACATATTTTTTTCTCACGCTCATTGTGAAATAATGTGGATACTGCCCGCAGGATATCCTTTTTAATCTGTTTATCATCTGGCAGAATATCCATTATCGACATACGGCTAAGCAAAATCCCAGGAGCACCATGGCACCATCCACACATTGTCTTTCGTCCGTCCGGATCACGCAGATCTATCCAGTTTTTCAAGTCTTCTGAATATAAGATATCCTCATAGGAAAGCAACAATTTTATTTTTTTCAGATATTCCTGGTCATATGTCATTTTATAAAGTTCCACATACGCCATCAAAAAGCCACTGTTTCCATGAGAAAGTCCACTCAGCGGATATTTCAGATTTTTCAGTTTCCATCCATATCCCACTTCCATTCTCTGACCTTTTTTCCATAAATCTTTTTCAGTTTCTATCGCAGCTGTACAATATTCAATCTCTCCAGTTAATTGATAAAGTTTCATGGCAGCCACGATTGCGCCTGCATTTCCACTGAGATAATCCATATTTTCATCCTTTGGAAGCAGTTTAGCTACTATCTCAAAATGCTTCTGAGCATTCTTGATCCATTTTTCCTGACCTGTGATCTCATATAATATCAGATAAACATATACAATTGAACTCTCTCCATCGTAAAGTCCTGTTGCCAATGGTTCAGGTACTTCATTTTGTTCACATCGCAGATCTGTATATTTTTTTAATTTTTCAATAGCCAGTTTATAGATTTTTTCCACGTCTTGCCTGCATGACGAATCCTGATACCGGTCCAGATATTTTGCCAGAAACAAAACAATCCCCGCAATCCCATCATATAAATACATACCACATGGTTTCAGGCTCCAATATCCATTATCCCAGAAATGCAGTCCAGCCCATCCAATATCAGTTCCGTCAATTACAGCTGTTCTGCAAATCCACTCTGCAATTTGATGTATACAAGTATTTTCATCTGCCCATCGCGGATTTTTTTCGCCGATATACCCATGATTTAATAATCCCATAGACAATCGTATGTAATCACATTGTTGCTCCATATCCTGACAACTCAATTGCTTCATATGCTCTATCCATGATTCATAAGGTGTACATGGCAGATATCCCTGATATTCTTTTCCATTTCCATCAAAAATTGATCTGCTGTTTCCGTCAATTTCAAAATATGGAATATCCAGTTCCAGCAGGCTCTGTATTTCATAATCTCTTAATTCTTTCTGCAACTGGGTTTCCCCTTTTTTATGCAATACCTGAAGAAGTTCCTCTCGTTGTTTCCGGTCCTTCATATAATCCGGATGGAACGACGCAAACAGATACATATAATATTGCTGCGTATGTCGCAAAATTACTCTGGATTTTCCCTGAAAAAAAGTTTTCAGCATATTTCTGAGTTTCTGATTTTGCAGTATTTCTGTATAAGCCATCCGAAATCCCCTGATAATCTCTCCTGTATATTCTTCGGAATTAACCACCTCCCCATTTAACCTTAAAATGCACTCTTTTATCTCAAATTCTACCTGTTCATATTCTATGTGAATATTTGATGTTTTATCATCTTTGACAACAGGCATCTTAAACGGAGTCCTTATCTTGCCATGCATATTTACAGCACTCATAAGAACTCTATTGTTTCCAGTTCCCCATGTGAGAACAGGAAGGATACCCGTGTTTAACACGGATGTCATAATTTTTTCTCTTATTTTGATTTCTGCTTTTTCTTCTGTACTACTTCCACTATTCTTTGTAATATAGCCGGGATATGTTTCCATATCTATAATCACCGGATGTTCTCCATACGCAACAATATTTTCTCCATGAAGATCTGTTGCTCCCAATGCATACCCGAGAAACAGATGGATGCCCAGCCTGAAATAATAACGCTCTATTTCTTCTTTTGTGTTACATGATTTATTCTCTATATTTTCTTCCCATCCATATGTCTGTCTGGATAAGCACCTCACCTCCCGGCAGGATATTCCTGCTTTTTCGCATAAATATTTGTATAGTTGTTGATATTTTATGTCTTTGTCAAGGCTGTGAGGTTTGTAATACAATATACTGCCATTATCAAACTCAATCTTTGATACACTGCGACCATTTTTGTGTATATCTCCTTGATTTTCAAATATTTTCAAAATATATTTACATCCTTTTAGATTTTGAAAAGCACATCTAATATACACTTGATCCTTATTCCAATTTCCTCGTACATTTTTCCATATTTTTAATTTATTACATTGAATCTTATATAAACGATTCAATTCTATATATTGATCAAATATAGATTTTTTATATTGACGATTTTTCCAAAAATACCGTTTATAGTAAAAATATTCCTGTTCCTTAGTCTTTCCATGGAGTTTTCCTTGACTTTTCTGCTTATATATATCTAATATATATATACGCACAATCATTATTCTAATTATATCCATTATTTTCAACAGCAAACTATGGATGATACTGGTCCTCTCAGACTTATTCCCTGATTTTTTAATGCTTCTATTTTAGTTATATTTGCAGCTTCATCCATACTTTCTATTTCCCTAAGTTCTTCTTCTATCTGCCCTGCAACTGTTTCCATTTTTTCCTCTCCTATTTTCCAACAATTATCGTAACTTCAAAAAAGTCTGAACCATATTTAAACTCAATGTTTCCTTCATATTTATTCACTATATACTTAACACTTTCCAGTCCCCATCCATGTCCTTTCAAATCATCTTTGTCTGTAATAAATTTACCTTTCACAACATGGGGCATCTTATTACTGGTATTCCATATTCTTAACATAAATAAATCATTAATATTTTTTATGTAAAATATAATTTTTTTCTCTTGTTCACTTTTAGAATTTGCTTCTATTGCATTATCAAACAAATTTTTTAACAAAACAATAAAATCCGTATTGTCTATTGTAATATTTTCAATATCTGTTTCCAATTGAAACTTTATATTCATGGCATCCATTTTTCTTTTTTCAATGGTAATAATATGGTCTATTGTAGACACACCTGTCCAATAATGCTGTTCATCAAATTCCGTTTTTCGTTTTTCTACAATTCCCTGTATCTCATCTATGTTTCCTGTATGTATACATTCACTGATATATTCAATCATATGTTTTTCGTCATGTATCAAGCACTTATATTTTTTATAGTTTTCATCCAGTTCATTATATTGTCTGATAATAGTCTCATTTTTTACTTCTAAAATATTTTTTTCTGATATCATACTTTTGATAAAAAAATGAATAAATGCAAACAATAATATTATTGTTACACCTGTTACTATAATTATTCCAATAATAATATTAATAGTTTGTATTTTTCCTGTGACATCCATAAAAAGCCATAAAATCACGCATTCTATAGTACAAATCAGAAACATAACTTTCAGATAATCTTCCAGTAATTTCTGCATCCACACTTTTATATATAAGATTTTCCATAATAGCCAAAATAAGCTACAAATTGCAATCAAATATATAGCTCCAAAATAAGAATGTACAGAATATCGACCACTATAAATATACTCCCATACCGTTCTGTGCTCTATAAAACCAGCTATAATAATATATAGCATTTTTAAAAACCCAAGATTAACCAAGTAAAATATTTCCCATAGATAGCTCTGACCAAATTTGCATTTCCAAAATGTAATTAAATAAAATGCAATATAAAGATTTCCACATATTACCTGACCGCCGCTAAGATAAGACTCCCAGTATTGCCATGATAAAAGAATACACATATAACTAAATAAAAAAACTTTTTTTATTTTTAAAATTCTGGCATCATCTTTTCTTTTTTCTGCCAGAATATCTCCTATCAAAAGCATTATATAAAATAGGAGCAATAAAAATCTTCCATACTGATTCAACTTCAAATATGACTTGGCCATTGTATATGTTGTATACATTAAAAGAATCAAAAAAATTTTACTGGGTACCTTACTTTCACATTCCCGTTCTGGAAACATCCTTCCAAACATCCACACCCCAACCCCAGTTTCCATAAACGTTGCCACCCCATACTACAATATCATCCACATATTTTAAATCTCCTTCCAGTAGTCTAAAATAGCCTTCCTGACATGCTTAAACCTCTCCCTTCCTACCGTAATAATATTACCATTTCGCATATAAAGCTCTCTGCTCTTCATTTTCATCACATGCCTGATATTTGCAAGATAGCCTCTGTCAGCCACGATAAATTCTCTGGAACCCAATGCCTTTTCTACCGCTGACAGACTGTCTCTGACAGACGTTTCCCCGTTTCTGTGAACAATCACCGCACATTTTCCCTCTTTTTTTACATAAAAGATATCGGAATATGCTATTTTCTCCAATTCACTTCTTTTCTTTACAATATAGTATCTTTCCTCTTTCGCCAGCAAAATCGGAAGCAATGTTTCATAAGCAGCATTCAGTCCCTTCTCCATTGTATCTTTTGCAATATAACGATAAGTATTGACTTCATACGCCTCCACCGCATAATTCAGATGATTCGTAACATAAATAATCACCGGTTCCGGATATAATTTCCGGATTTCCTTTGCCACTTCAATTCCATTTTTTACCGGCATCTCTGCATCCAGAATGTAGAGATCAAACTTTTCTTCTGTGAGGCCCAGCAGAAACCATTCCACGCTCTGATATGTTGTAATCTCAGATTCTGCCTGTCTGTTATAAAAATACTGTCTTGTAATCTGTTCTTCTTTTTCCAGATCTGCTTTCTCATCATCCAGTATTGCAATTCGTATCATTTCTTTGTTTCCTCCATGAACGTATAAAATCTGAATTTCCTTACATCATGAAAATAACTTTCTTCCCTGCCTACTACCAGTTCATAAATTTCCGCATCTTCTCCTGAAGTGCAGTCGCTTCTGCAATATCGGTAAATATACCTTCCCGTCTGGTGCTCTTTTACTTTTTTAATAATATCCTCCACCAGTTCTCCTATTGTCATAGGATTCTCCCTGGATGGCCTCCATCTCCCAATCATACTGCGAATCTGCGCTTTAGTCAGTTTCACTCTCTTTCCGGGTAAAGAATCTTTAGGGTAGAAATCAGCTATTGTCTGATCCAGTATACTTATTATATCACATATTGTCTGATTTTGTTCATTAAGTGCAAATCCCATATTTACATACGCCTGCATATGCTGCTTTGCCAACAGAAGATACCTTTCTTCCCCTGACTCCTGATACCATTCCCACAAATAATCCAGACTTCTCTCTACAGTTTTTTTTACAGAAAGCCCATAATTTTGCAATGATTGGAGTGTAAACATCATAATATACATATTTTCTCTTTCTTCCGCTTTGTCCGTTCTGTCTGCATCTGTCATATTTTACTTTTCTCCTCCTCTAACACATCAGATTTTACCAGTCGCACGTCATTTATGTCCTTATACATCTTTCTTCCAATCTGTTAAACTCAGATAAAGAAAGGAATTTTTTACCAATGAAGAAAAACACGATTGGAAAACGAATTGCAGAAGCCAGAATAAATCTGAATATCACACAGGAACAACTTGAAGAATTAAGTGGATTTTCCGTCAGCACGATCAGTCGCTTCGAAACAGGAAGGACGCAACCCAGCATTGAAAATCTGATAAAACTCTCAAAAGTTCTAAATGTAGGAATCGACTATTTCCTTTATGACCTTATTCCTCATAATGAAACAATTCAGAGTCCCACAGTCAAAGATGCCGTTACTGTTCTTTCGCAGATGAATGAAAGACAGGCTCAGTATATGCTTGATATTATAAAGATTTATCAGGCTTCACATCAGGATTGATTTTATCCTCTTTTTTCTTTTTATACAGTTTTTGTCCTCAAAAAGCACTTTTTTGTCCCCGAAAGGTTTAAATCAGCCTTCAAAAGTGCTTTTTTTGTTTCTATTTTTTTATTTTTCTACTCTTTCTATTATGGCATTCCCAACCACATTTTTGACATTTCTCATATCCAGATCAGGAGTTTTATAACATTCAATCAAAAGGAGATAATAATATGACAAAAACAGAAAAAGCAGTAACATGGGCAATTGCAATAGCTGACGATCATACTCACGGATATGATCAGGTTCACAGGTGGGGACCCGATTATGACTGTTCCTCTCTTATTATTTCTGCCTGGCAGCAGGCAGGAGTTCCAGTCAGAACAAATGGAGCATCTTATACCGGAAATATGAAGTCTGTATTTCTGGCATGTGGTTTTACAGATGTTACATCCCGAATTGACCTCCTCACAGGAAATGGAATGAAACGTGGAGATGTAATTATCAATACCATGCATCATACTGTTATGTACATCGGAAATGGGCAAATCGTTGGTGCTCGTATTAATGAAAATGGAAGCATTTCCGGTGGAAAAACCGGAAATCAGACAGGAAAGGAAATCATGGTTCAGAATTATTACGTTTATCAACATGGATGGGACTGTGTTCTCAGATATGCAGAAAATAACTCAGATGTTGATTTTTCCACTGAAACTATTTCATCTTCCAGATATGAAAATATCAGCAAGGGGCAGATGTATGCTGCCAGATTTCTCTGTGCAAAAAATTTTTCAACATTGCTGGCAAACTCTGACATCAGAAAAATTAAAATCAAAGTTCTCCAGACTGCATTAAACAAAGACTATCAGTCAGCTCTGGATATAGATGGTATCTGGGGACCTGCTACTGATCGTGCCCTTAACCAGCATTGTGTTATGTCCGGCGAAACTCAATATATGGTAACTGCCGCCGAAATCCTTCTTCTCCTGCAGGGATATAATCCAAAAAGTATCGAATTTCCCGGGATTTTTGGTTCTGGTATGCTTGCAGCAGTAAAAACATTCCAGAAAGCACATGGCTTAGCTATTTCCGGAATCTGTGACAGAGAAACTTTTCTGAAACTTATCAGTTGATTTTTTCTACTCTTTATTTCCTATTACGGTACTGAAAATAACGAAGATTTCTTTGTTGTCGATGTTGGAAAAATAACGTCTTCTTTTACATAATCGGTACTCTGGAGAATAACAAATTTATCGAAAAGAAACGTTTCTATGTAAAGGGCAGTGCCGGTTACTAACAGGCACAGGGAATCTTTTACCATTCCAAATATAGTCTGTTCATTACAACGAATAAATTAACAACTGGAGCAGCTCCATCTGAGGTACGCGGCAGAATCTGCACTGGAAGAGGAAAAATGGAAAAATATATGCAGAACCATTTGCTGTTCCTGCACGATTTCAGGGTGCCTGCCACGAATAATGAAGCAGAAAGGCTTCTAAGGAATTATAAGCGGAAACAGGCGCAGACCGTGACATTCAGGAGTTTCGAAAGCATCGAGAATCTCTGCCAATGCATGAGCATGCTTGTTTTGATGCGCCTTGAAGATCCAGCAAATATATATGACAGAGTGTCCAGGATATTTGGATAAAGAGAACCGATGGCTTTGACTGTTATCAGTCTACACCATCGGTTCTTCTAAGTCCAGCTAACCTTTGAACAGTAACGAAAAAGTTTCAAAATATGCTGAAAAATATTTACGAAGTCTACCAATTAATGTATTTTCGTTGTATAATGAATTTATCGTACAGGGTCACTTTCTTTCGTAATGATTGTGCAAATTCATTATACATCAGAAAGCCCTGTACGATTATTTTATATAAAAAAAGTTGTAAAGTGGTGTAAAAATAAAATATTCATAAAAAATCCAGATATTCCAAAACCGCCTGATCATCTCAGGCGGTTCATCATTTTGACCATATGGCATATCTCCTTTCTTCTTATTTCGTGTACCAGAACATCTTATATCCTCTTTACCCACTATTATTTTACATTAAGCTGATGCCGAAAATATAAAAGTGGGTCTAAACATACATCATCTGACCTCGAATCTTTATTTTTACCTATGAAACTTTCTTTCATTTCTGTCAGGGCACCTTTTGCCTGATATAAATGATATCTCCAAAATTCAGACAAGATTTGAGTATAATAAGTTTATTGGCAGTACCGTAAATTTTGAGTATTACGGGAAAAAGCAGGTATAAATGCCTGGTAAAAGGGAGATCTTTTTTCTTAAAAGTAAAATCTCTGTGAAACAAATGACAACAGTGCTTATTTCACAACTATTTTCTTTATTTTCGACCATTTCGTATAACTTTTTGCATAGCCTTTTACATAGGCACGTCCTGCAAGGTAGTAGACTCCGGGCTTCACACTTTTAAAGACCACCGTGGTTTTTGTCTGATTTTTCTTTGTATAAGCATAACTGCTTACACCTGTATAGCTGCCGTCATCAGATTTGGAAACTTTCTTTGCCAGTACCCAGTCTGTTCCATCACAGGACTTTGGAACAGTAAACGTCACCGTTACATTTCTTTTTGTTCCCTGTCTGGAAACCTTAGCTGATTTAACAGCAGTTTTTCCTGTTACAAGGCTTGTTTTTACAGTTACCTTCCTGACCTCTGCCCATTTACTGAGCACTTTGGTATTGCTCCCATTCAGATATTTATAAGCATGTACGCCAATATACCACGTTCCTGCCGGTACGCCCCGTAAGATAAGCTCTTTACTGCTTCCGGAATACCCACTCTTTACCTTTATATAATCCGATGGTTCTTTTCCGTTCTTACTTCTGGCAGCAACAACATCGTAACCGTCCGGTTCCTCACCCTTGCTGTTAAGTACTATTCTGACATCATTTTTCTTCACCTGCACCTTCTGAACCACAGGTGCGTCCGGAGTCTTTACCTTTACCGTAACCGGAACCCCGTCTGACCATTCCCCATATTCCATAACATGGCTGCTGTTCTCTTTGTATGCCCTGCAATAAAGACTATGTGTTCCCTCCGGAATATACTTCAGCTCAGGATATTGATTCAGTTCAGAATTTGTAATTTTTGTCTGCGCAGTATAATTCCCTTTTTTCAGATCCTTCTGAGATTTGGCTGTCACAAACTGATAGCCGTCTGCTTCGTTGGAAAGATCTCTCAGATAAAGCATTGCATAATTTGTTCTCACTCCGGTTCTCAATAAGTCAATAACCGGTCTGTTTAATGTCTGATATGCATCCACCTGTACCATTATCTGCACGGCAGTGTCCAGTCCTTCATTATTTTCATCTTCATTCAGTTCCAGATGACCGGTCACTGTAAAACTTTGAGCTGCCTTGCTTTTCGGATCATACACACAATCCTCCACATCCCACTTCACAGATGCAGAAAATGTTGTTTTCTTTCCATCCACCTCGGCACCATAAACTTCCAGCCAATCTGGCAGATGCAAAGCATCAGCTGTTTTTTCTGTGCCATTGGTAATTCCGGTCACAGGCTCAACAGCATCTGCCAGTCCCTGATAAGTCCGGTCTCCTACAATAAAAGAATTATACAGATTCTGCGTTGTCAGGTGTTCTCCTGCCACTGTTTTCGCAGTCACAGTCACCTGAAAACTATATTTTCCCACCGAAAGCCCCAGTTTTGGCAAGAGTCTCAGTTCTGTGCTCTCCCCAGGTGCCAGATAAGCATTTCCGGACAATGACACACTGCATTCTTTACTGCGGTTAAAAGACAGCTTCATATCTGTGTCAGTAACATTTTTCAGAATATATGTCTTTGCTTCCGGAAGTGTCTTATAACCCCACTGCATTGTCGGAAAAGCCCCGGCAGACTTTTCAGTAATTTCCAGCTGCTTCTTTTCTGTCGGATTCTTCTCTCTGTTCATTGTAACATGAAGAGGATATCTGCTTCCGTCATCTGCGAGAAATGCAAACGTTTCATCATAAATTCCGTATTCCTGCTTCGGCAATATATAAAAATAAAGCGTTTCTCCCGGTTTCAGCAGCTTTTTGGAATCCTGTTCCTCATAATCTTCTGTCCACTTTGCCATCTGGTCATCCACTTCAAAGTTCTTAAGACCGGAAGTGTCTACCCGTATTCTGGTTTCCTTTTTCCCTGAATTTCTGACTACTACATACTTCTCCACACGAAATTCCGGATCATAGAAATCGCTTTCTGTAAACTCTTCTTCTGTACCTGTTTCTATACTCAGCTCATAATCTTTTTCAGAGGAAGCTCCCACAATTACTTTCAGAGTAACCTTACAGGAAGCACCTTCTTTTGTCTCAAATGTCACTGTCTCTTCATAATTTCCGGCAGGCAGATCCTTCTTATCATCAATGTCCACAGCCGCACAACTTCCGGGCTGCATTTCTTCATCCGTATTTGTATCGAAAATCGGTGCGTAGGAAAAATCAAAATATCTGCTCTGCGGAAAATCAGAGAGATGAAGCGAGTCTGTTCCTGCATTATAAAGAAATAACCGCTTACGTGACTGTTCTCCCTCTGCATGAATTCCCAGATCGATCAAAGCAGTACCTGATGTCAGCTCATACTGCTTTATAACAGGTTCCTGCTCACGCTGTGCAACATAAAGGCTCAGTTCCTGTGAAGAAACTCCAATACCATTGTCCGCCTGTACAGTAAAGCTGAAACTCCCTTCCTCCTGCGGTGTTCCGCTGATCACTCCCCCGGAAGACAACGTAAGTCCCGCCGGAAGCTCGCTTCCCTCCTCCAGACTCCAGTTCACATCTGTATCAGCTTCAAGCTGTACCTGATATTCCGTTCCAATCTCTCCATCCGGCAGAACCATATCTGTCAATATGGCAGGAATACTCCCCGTTCCATCACTGAAAGATTCTCCCGCCGAAAAAACTTCCGCCCCACATACTGTTAACGGAGCTGCTGCTGTCATAATTGCCGATAAAAAAACTGCTGTAAAAATTTTGTAATTACTTTTCATTTTTCTCCTCCAGATAATAAAATATAAAAGTATCAATTTACCTAATTAATATACCACTGGACGGAAATGTTTCTGTAATTACGGAATGAAATGTAGTCTAATGGTCATGAATATCAGAAAAGCCAGTAATGTTTCGGGTATATATCAAAAACATTACTGGTCTTTTTTTATAAGATTATTCCACACTTTTTATTCGATACAGGGAATCTCATAATTCCAGGATTTACGGATATCGTCCATGATTTTCATAATCCTTATTGTCTCTGCATGAGGCATTTCCGGACACTCCGGTTTTCCCTCATGAATTGCTTTCATGCAGGATTCTACCTCATATTCATATCCTGAGATCTGTTCCGGCACAACATAAGAAGCCACTTCTTTATGTTCGGTATCAAACACTGTAATCTTTTCCGGATTATTGATATTCTGCACCTGCATATATCCTCTGGTTCCGAAAATACTTCCCATTCTGTCTGAGATTTCTCTTGCTCCACACTGAAGGGTTGCCATGCGGTCTCCCTCAAACACCATGGCAATGCTGTCCAGAATATCCACTCCATTCTGAAAGATTGCAGTAGCCTTTACATCCTTTACCTTATCGCCAAGCACCATGGAGGCAAAATTGATCGGATATACGCCTACATCCAGAAGAGCACCTCCTGCAAGCTCCGGTTTACGGATACGTTCCACATGACTTACTGTATAGCTGAGATTCGCGGTAACTGCCGTAACTTCTCCGATCACACCACTTTCAATAATATCGTTAATCATCTTTCTGGACGGCATATATCTTGTCCAGATTGCTTCTGTGATCAGAAGCTTTTTCTCTTTTGCAAGGTCAAATAATTTTTGTGCCTGCTCTGCATTTACAGTAAATGCCTTTTCACAAAGCACATGCTTTCCCGCTTCCAGACACATCTTTGCATGCAGATAATGGTGTGAATGAGGAGTTGCGATATAAACCAGTTCAACCTCATCATCTGCCAGCATTTCCTCATAGGATCCATATGCTTTTTTTACTTCATATTTCTGCGCAAATTCCCGGGCACGTCCCAGATCACGGGCAGCAACCGCATACGCCTCCACATCTTTCATTCCTGCTACTGTTTTCGCCATAGTAGAAGCAATGCCTCCTGCTCCCAGAATACCTAACTTCATTTTATTGTCCTCCCATATTTCTTCGCTACTCCAGAGCGTGTCTGAAAAAGGCTTTCTGCAAAATGTGCGTCACAATTTGTAGGAGATTTTGTTCGAATAAGGGCGTCATAGCGGGCTACGACAACCGAATTCGGGCAAAATATACCGCAAAATGGGGCGTGCAGATTGTGGGAATGATTTTTCAAACACGCTCTAATACCTGTTCTTAATTTTACAGCATCATCGTCCGGAGAACAAGCTTATTCCATATTATTTATTTTTTCAGTTTCTCTTTTTTTCGTTTCGTCATCAACCCTCCGATCCGTCCGGTCTCTTTCGCAGACAGACTTTTCCATCCATCACTCAATACTCTGTCCAGCAATCCCATTTCCTCTGCAATTTCATACTTCATTCTGACCTCCGGCAATAATTCTCCATCAAGGTAAGCTTTTATTTCCTTCTCTTTATTCAAAACAGCCCACACTCCTTTTCTTTGGAGTATGGGCTGTTTTCTTAATTTTTATACTGTATTTCACTGTATTTCATGCAAACGGATATTCGCAATCCGCTTCGCTGCTTGCTTGATTCGGTTAAACTTCTGTCTATTACAGATTGGATTCTGAGATTCTGTTATCTTTTCGGAATAATAATTGCCGCAATGATATATGCCCAGATTCCCGCACCGCCAAAGCAGGTAAGGATCACCCATGCCAGACGCACCAACGTAGGGTCAATATCAAAATATTCTGCGATTCCTCCACATACACCGCAAAGCATACTGTTTTCTGATGATTTGTATAAACGTTTGTCACCCATGTCCATTTCCTCCTTAAATCCAGATTAGTCGAGCAGATAAAATCATCCGCTTCGCTACTTACTCTACACCGAATAACTTCCTGATTCGGTTAAATACCACTTTTATTTCTGCACGTCAGAGTACATGCTCTTCAGGATATCTGCAAATCTCTGTGCTCTTTCCCGGAGAAATCTACTGATATATTTCCCATACCGCACTCCAGATCCAGTTTCCTGTCTGCACCTTTATTGGAAATGGTTTTCTCCCGTCCAAGTCCACTGTAGGAATCAGAACCTACATCCAGATTTCCCACTCCACATTCCAGATCATAATTATAATCCTCCTGCATACCGGTCAGTGTCAGATCCAGTTCACCCAGACCACATTCTCCATCTGTCTTCCTGGCGCTCAGATCTGCAAATGTCATACTTCCGGTTCCGATTTCCAGATCTGCCTCCCTTGCAGTCACCGGATTCTTACTTTCAAATTCCCCGGCTCCCATCTCCACACTCAGCTTCTCTGTCTCAACATCTCTGTTCAGATAAACAGTACCTGCACCCATCTCAATCTCCAGCTCCTGAAGCTTAACATCTTCCGGATAGGAGATACACACCTTTCTGTTTTTAGACAGTTTTTTCGTGCTTCTGACCTTAAGAGTATCCGAACTCTCCTTCACTGTCACATTCTTCCCACTGTCATCATAAACTCTGACACAGAAACTGTCGCCCTCTTCCAGAATCAGCTCATCGTACTTCAGCTCTATATCCAGCTTTGTGGGCTGATACTTCAACTGATATACAGTGCCATCTTCCTCATTCTCATCAACAGCGCGGGCATAATCCTCACTGTCGTCACAGTCGTCGCTGTCGTCATAATCATCGCTGTCATCATAATCATAATCGTCATAATCATCATCGTCATCATAATCATCGCTGTCATCATAATCATAATCCCCATCTGCCACCAGAAGCACCCTTTTCAGACTTTTCACCCCTGTCAGTTCCGACATACTGGCTCCCATAACACCACCGGCAGCTGTCAGCCCGATTCCCACAGCACCAAAAATCCCCGCTGCGATCAACATTCCTTTTGTAAACTTCTTCATTTAACCTCCTCCTTTCTCTTTCTGTAAAGCACCCTGTTAAAAAAGTCAGTAATCTTCCGAAACCATTTCGGCACAATGCGTACTGCAATGCTGATCAGTCCTAATATCATAAGGATTGCCAGAGCAATCATCAGACATCCAATTCCTATGGTCATGATCCCGGTTCCGGTCATTACAGCCAAAAGCCCTGCTCCAGCCACAACAGCTGCAATTCCGCCAACCAGTAAAGCCATAGCACCTATGCCCAATCCAACGATCAGCCAGAACGGAAGCAGTAAGATTCCAACTGCAAATGTCAGAATCCCGCCAACAGCCCCCTTAACAAAAGGAGAAATAAAAACCAGCAGGATCACCGCAAGGATCAGCACCGCCTGATTCCCCTTTCTGAAAAAACGCTTCCCTGTTCCCGACTCTTCTCCATATTTCTCAGGCATCTGTCCTCTCTCTTTAGTCCGGGCATCCTCATAGCCATGCTCCGTATATTCTCCATACTCATAGCCTCCTGCCGAACCTTTCAGATCCGCCTTGATGATTGCTGCAACCTTCTCTGGACTTCCAAGTTCCCTGAGCACCGAAGCTTCATTCTCAGCTCCTGCATCATCGAAATAACTATTATAAAAATCAAGGGCATCCTGCCTCTCTGTCTCGGAAATATCAGCAAGCAGCTTCTCCAGCTCCTGCATAAACTGCGCCCTGTCCATCATCCTATTCCTCCCTCAAACATCCCGCTTATCTTGGATGCATAAATTTTCCATTCAGCTTTATAAAACTCCAGCTGCGCAGCACCTCTGTCCGTCAGCTTATAATAACGCCGGTTACGTCCTGCATACGCCATATCGTAAACCTCCAGACAATCATCCTTCTGCAGCCTCCTGAGCACCGGATACAAAGTAGACTCCGAAACATCCAGAACTCCACGCACATCCTGCGTGATCTTATACCCGTAAGTCCCTTCCTTCTCCTTAGAAACAACCGCCAGAACAACCGCATCCAGAAGCGCAGCACCCGTATTAAAAACCATATGCTCACTCCCTTGTTTCAATTATGCCCTGCATAAATATCATTATCTCTGCAATCCTGCCGGAGGCTATATACTATACAGAACATTAATATTGTTTTGTTAACGATATTATATGATGTATAATATCATTTTGTCAATACTATTTAGCAAAAATCATTTATACTTTATAATCATATTGATACCTTTACTGAAAATACCTCCTTAACGTCTTCCGGTTCACTATAGCGATCCTCATAAATAATGCATTTAAAAGCATTGCTATATATCAATTTCTTATTTCATAAATTACTGCAAACAATCCAGTCCATCATAGCGTGAAGTCCTGCTGAACTGTCTTGATTGCATTATTTTATGGCATTGCTATAGTATTTCATAAACTTAATATTCCATAAACCTCACGTTATACTACAGTTATTTTCAGTAAACAGCGCAGGAAAATATATCTGTCTGAGTGCATTTGCAGGCATCTTAGATCTTCTTAGCCGGTAGAAATCTGCGTTATGGAGAAAAATCGCAACCTGTCTGAGCGAAGCCTGCAGCGGAGCGAGTTTTGCATTTTTCTCCATGCTTTTAGCAGATTTTTACCGACTTAGAAGATCTTAGATGCCGAAACCGCACTCAGACAGATATATTTTCCTGCGCGTCCCCCCACCAACCCAAAACTACAGCAAAGGAAACCTACCCAATTATGAACGAAAACACAACACCCCTCCACCCCGCCTTCCTCACCCGAATGAAAGAAATGCTCGGCAACGAATACCCCTCCTTCCTCTCCAGCTTCAGCGCTCCCCGAACCTACGGCCTGCGCATAAACACCTCCAAGATCACCTGCGAAGACTTCGAAAACCTGTCTCCATTTCCAACCCGTCAGATCCCATGGATCAAAAACGGCTACTTCTACGATGAAGACATCCGTCCTTCCAGATGCCCATACTACCAGGCCGGCCTCTACTACCTTCAGGAACCCAGTGCCATGACCCCCGCCTCCCGCATCCCCATCGAGCCGGGTGACAGAGTCCTGGACCTCTGCGCAGCCCCGGGCGGCAAGGCAACTGCAGCAGGCGCAGCACTTCAGGGACAGGGACTTCTGGTAGCAAACGATATCAGCACTTCCCGCGCCAGAGCCCTCCTTCGCAACCTGGAACTCTTCGGCATCCCAAACGTCTTCGTAGCAAACGAAACACCTGCAAAGTTAACCAAAGCATTCCCCGAATTCTTCGACAAGATCATCCTGGATGCTCCATGCTCCGGAGAAGGAATGTTCCGTAAAGAAGAAGCCCTTGCCAAAGACTGGACTCCCGAAAAATCCATGGAGCTTTCCGAAATCCAGAAAGAGCTTATCCTCCAGGCAGCCGATATGCTCCGTCCCGGCGGACTGATACTTTACTCTACCTGCACATTCGCGCCTGCAGAAGACGAACAAACTGTTTCCTGGCTTCTGGAAAACCGTCCTGACATGGAACTGGCAGAAATGGAAGATTATGAAGGCTTCTCCCATGGAGTTCCTGAATGGGGAAACGGAAATCCTGAACTTATCAAATGCATCCGGATTTTCCCACACAAAATGAACGGAGAGGGACACTTCCTTGCGCTCTTCCATAAAAAAGGACAGGCAATCAAGGAAAGCTCCCGTCCTCACACAAAACCGGACAAAAACGCATTTCCACTGATTGAGGAATTTCTGAACGAAATCGGTCTGAAAACTCTCTGCGGCCAGCCGTTTGACTGGGAACGTGTGGAAATCCGCGGTGATAAAGCCTACTATCTTCCCCCGGTTGCCCACAACTTCCGCGGCATCACCTTCTTAAGAAACGGTCTCTATCTCGGTGACCTGAAGAAAAACCGCTTCGAGCCGTCTCAGCCACTTGCACTGGCAATCCGCAAAGATGAAGCAGAAGCAGTCATCTCTCTCTCCGCTTCTGACGAAAGGATCACCAGATATTTAAAGGGTGAAACCTTAAATATCGAACCCGAAGAAGCAGCTCACAAAAAAGGCTGGCATCTCCTCTGTGCAGATGGATATCCCATTGGCTTCGGTAAACTGGTCAACCAGATCCTGAAAAACAAATATCCGGCAGGGTGGCGCGTATAACACGCGCTTATCCCTGCCGGATATTTGAATTCATAATAATAAATTTTTATTCCGCTTACAGCAATATCTCTTTGTGCAATGTAAACGAATAAATGATCTTTTCCTTCACTCTTTTCCCTGTCATCCGCTCCAATGCCCGGGCATAATCCTCAAGCTGCACATGATACAGATCAATCAGCTTCTGTTCCTGTCCTCTCCTCACTCTATCCGTTTTATAGTCCACAAGAACAATCTCTTCCTCTTCCATAAAATAAGCATCGATAATTCCCTGCACCAGCACTGTTTCGTTCTTCCAACCATCATCGAGCATAGAAGCACTTCTCTGAATCACAAAAGGCTGTTCTCTGTAAAGATGTTTTTTCATGGCAGCCTTCTTCATTCTCTGCCCCAGTCTGGACTCCACAAACCTCCTGATATCTCGGATCCGAATACATTCCGCTTCCTGCTCTGTCATTTTCTGGCTCTCCAGAAGTCTCTTTAACTGAGCCCGAAGCTGTTCCTCTGTATCTGCTTCTGCATAATCCAGACATTCCATTACTCTGTGGTAAGCAGTACCTCTGGCAGCCCCCTTATACTCTTCCTGCTTCTCTGCCATAAATGCGGGAACCGGCGCTTCCTGTTCTTCCTCCTGCTCTTCGGCAGACACACTGATATTCTCTTCCAGTTCACTTTCATCATGCCAGCTTCTCTTTTTCAGATCCGAAACACTGACTTTAACCGGAATATCTTCCAGATATTTATACGGATATACAAAGGAAAATCTCTTCTCTATCTCTTCCTTCACAGTCTCATCATACACTTTATTTTCATCCCAGTTCTTCAGATATTCCTCCTGCATCTGGTTTCCTGCCTGGATGAGAACTGCCTTTTCCGTCATCTGACGGACAGTGATCTTTTTTATCACAAACTCAGAGATATCATCGTAAATCCCCGGCTGTTTCTTCATGAGGATTCCATATTCCCACAGAAGTTCACTCATTGCCCGATGCCGCACCAGCGCAGGCAGTACAAAAGCCCAGTAATTCTTTGCTTTCATTCTGGTTCCCAGTGGGAGCAGTTCTTCTTCCTCATCCAGAAAACGCGACAGCGACAGCATCTGCTTTTCCAGCTTTCCGACTGTTCCTGTAAGGATCAGTTTCTCTTTTGCTCTTGTCATGGCAACGTAAAGTACCCTCAGTTCCTCTCCCAGACTCTCCTTCAGAAGCTGTCTTCTGATCACCTGCTTATTCAGCGAAGATGCGATCACCCGTTTCTCCGGTATGATAGCATCAGCCCCTATTCCCAGTTCCGGATGAAGCAAAAGACCTGCATTCATATCCTGAAAATTAAACTGTTTTCCCATACCGGCCACAAATACTACCGGAAATTCAAGTCCCTTACTCTTGTGGATCGTCATGATCTCCACTGCGGTATTGCCCGCTCCTGTCAGATTGACTTCTCCATAGTCTACCTGATATGCCTGTAGCTGTTCGATATAACGAACAAAGTTAAACAGACCCCTGTAGCTTGTCTTCTCATAGTCCATAGCTTTCTCCACAAGCATGGTAAGATTTGCAAAACGCTGCTCCCCTCCCGGAAGTACCCTTGCATAATCTCCATACCCGGTTTCTTTCAGCACATAAAGGATCAATTCGTGGACCGGCGTATATGCAGCCATACTTCTTACCTTTTCAAGGAGACTCAGAAATCCTTTTAATTTAATATTCAGAGAGTTCTTTTCATCTGTTCGCAGATTACTGTTTAACAATTCAGATTTCAGCTTATCCGGATCCAGTTTTTTTTCGGGGATTTCATTTTCTCCTGCATATGCCGAAACACTCTCATAGAGCAGACCATCAGGATACTGTATTCTGAGCTCTGCCAGTTCCTGTGAAGTGCATCCGACGATCGGTGAACGAAGCACTCCCATAAGCGGAATATCCTGCAGCGGATTGTCACACACCTTCAGATAATTCAATACAGTCACAATCTCGGTTGCAGAGAAATATCCGGTTCTTGATGTACAATATACGGGAATCCCCTGAGATGCCAGCACTTCCCTGAATGTTTCTGCCCATCCATAGGCAGTGCGCAGCAGGATTACAATATCCCCGTATTCCACAGGCCGGTATTCCTTCGTCTCTTTATCTACGATATGTTCTTTTCCCACAATTTCTTTAATTCTCTGTGCAATGGCCAGCGCCTCCAGTTCCTGCCCGGTCTGATTTTCCATTTCCCTGCGGTTTCCCGATGCACCTGCGTCTTCATAGTCCTGTACATCAGACAGTTCTTCTCCGTCTCTCTCGAACAGAAGAACCTCTGTCTTTACAAATTCCTCTGACTCTCCTTCCGGAAAAGAAGCTCCGGGATAAAGGGCTGCATCTTTGTCATAGGTAATCCCTCCCAGGTCTTCCCCCATGATCTGTCGAAAAATAAAGTTTACACTCTCCAGAACCTGTTCCCTGCTCCGGAAATTTTTGTGCAAGTCAATTCTCTGCTCCTGTGCTTCTTCTGTGGAATAACTTTTATATTTTTCCATGAAAAGCTCCGGCCTTGCCAGACGGAAACGATAGATACTCTGCTTTACATCTCCTACCATGAATATATTTTTCTTCTGGTTGATCCACCCGGATACTGCTGTTGTCAGAAGCTCCTGCACTAGGTTACTGTCCTGATATTCATCCACCAGGACTTCATCATACTTTGCGGAGAGCTCTCTCGCAGCCTGAGACATATGGATTTCTTCCCCTTCTTTCGTCATCAGTATCTGCAGGGCAAAATGTTCCATATCCGTAAAATCCAGAATATTCTTTTCTCTCTTCGCCTCTCCGAACTGTTTTTTAAATCGTGCCGTCAACTCAACTAACATCTCTATTGGGCCTCTGATATATCTGATCACTTCCAGAAGTTCTTTCTCTGCACTCTGGAAATATCGCTGCCCCAGTTCCTTCAGAATCCCCTTTTCCTCATCCCGGAGATCTTTCACTCTCTGCTTCTTCTGTTCATCTACATCCGCAGCCTTCTTTGTGCTCAGCCGGGCAAATGAGGGTTTCATAAGTATTTCTGCAGTTCCATTATAATCTCTTTTCTCTGCCAGTTCCTGCAGACTTCTTATAAGAAGCAGATCACTGCTCAGTGCCTCATCATACAGATACGGACCATCCGGCTCTGAGCAGATTCTTCGAGCCTCCTGCACCAGAAGCTTCGCTTCCTGCAGTTCATCCTTCACTGCATCCCAGAGCATCCTCATCCACTCAGTCTCTCTTAACTCTTCCAGGGAATCAATCCTGTAATCATCCATACACCCGGACAGCCATTCCTGCGGAAAAGGATTGCTCATAGCCATTTCATATAATTTCTGTATCAGGTTTCCCAGATTTTCATCTGACTTTCCTGTTGCAAAGCATTCCACGAATTTCTGAAACTTTTCATCTTTTTTGGCATAATATTCTTCAAGCAGTGCTTTCACAACATCTCCTCGCAGAAGCTTCAGTTCCCCCTCATCTGCCGTCCGATATCCCGGATCCAGTCCGATCAGATGAAAGTAATTCCGGATAATATAGGCACAGAAACCATCAATAGTTGTAATCTGTGCAGTATGAAGCAGGGTTGTCTGTCTCTGCAGATGCTCATTATCGGGATCCTCACAGAGTGCTTTTTCAATAGCTGCCGAGATCCTCTCTTTCATTTCACCTGCTGCCGCTCTTGTAAATGTCATGATCAGCAGTCTGTCAATATCCACAGGGTGTTCTTTATCTGTTATCTTACTCAGGATACGTTCTACCAGTACTGCCGTTTTTCCGGACCCGGCTGCCGCACTGACCAGAATATTTCTGTCCCGCAGCCTTATAACCTCCTGCTGCTCCTTTGTCCACTGTACGCCCATCTTATTCTGCCTCCCTGTCAAATGCTTTCCATAATTCCTCATCAGAGAAGTTTTTCAGTCTGCGGAATTCATATCCTGACAGCCTGCGGTCAAATCCACATACCGTCATATACGGACAATAAGTACACGCATTCTTTTTTCCGAGCTCATAGGGAGAAACCTCTGCATCTCCCTCCAGAATAGAACTTCTTATCTTCTCAATCTTCGTCCTTACATACCGTCCAAGCACTGCAAACTGTGTTCTGTCTGCCACAGAAGAATTTTTGCGAAAGCTTCCGTCCTTATTAAATGCGACAGGAATGGAGCCAAGACTGCTGTCCATCCTGTACACAAGCTCCGGATCTGCCTGAACCAGCCCATTCATCTTCAGTTCTTTCATAAGACCTGCACTGACTGCTTCCACATCCGCATCTATCTTCTCCTGGATCATAGGATCCTTGATATTGTAATAGAAAACTCCCGCAGGAATAATCTCCTTATCCGGATATTTCTTCTGCTCTACACGCAAGGCACCATCCAGATAGATCATTAACTGTAACTGCAGGCCATGATACAGATAAACCAGGTCAAAGGATGTATTTCCGGTTTTATAATCAATCACCTTCACATACACCTTATTCTGATCTTCCATAATATCTACTCTGTCAATTCTTCCTCCCCCGAAGGTTACCTCAAAGCCTTCCGGCTGAAATTCTCCCTGTTCCAGCTGTTTCTGAAGTGCCCATACCGTCCTTCTGAGGATTCTCCTTGTTCTCTCGATCATATATTCATTCCTGGCACTGCTTTTGAGCACCGTGTTTCCATAATCTGCCACAATATTATCCAGACACCGGTCCGCAATCTCATTCCGTTCCTGTTCTGTCAGCTCTGTCCATTTCATGCCTCTTTTTCGCACTTCTTCTGCAAAGCTTTCCAGTGCTTCATGCATAACATTTCCCATATCCATAGGTTTAAACTCATATTCCACACGCTCGGTAAGCTTCATTCCATACTGAAGGAAATGTGCAAATGCACAGGCTGCAAAACGTTCCAGTCTGGTAGCACTGTAAGGTGAAACCTCTCCGTATAATGCCTTCGCCACACTCTGGCTGATAATGTCCTTTGGTTTTCCGGCAAAAGCCGACTGTACCAGCTTCTGTACTCTGCTTCTGTATTCCGGATTCCGCAGATACCAGCTGTAAAGCTCTCCAAACACTGCATCCGTCTCATCTGCCTGCTCCAGAATATCCTCATGTTCTTTCTCTGTCTCCTGTACCAGCTTCTCCAGAAACAGATCAATCCCAGCTTCCGGATTTTCCGGATAACAATAATTGTTTATAGAATTTTTATGGGGTCTGACCCCGGCTCCACCCTCAATTCCCAGCTTCGGATACAGACTGCGTATACTCCCGATCAGATATGCCGGGCTTATGCCTTCTCCTTTTGCATTGGTATCACTATAGGAGAGGATCAGCTTTTCTCCCGGTTTCGTCATATTCAGATACAGATAAAACCTCTGCATATTCATCAGTTCTTTAGGCCCCGGTGCCAGTTCCACTCCTTGCTCCTGGAAGAAATCCCTGTCAAGCTCTGATAAGATTCCGCCTGTCTGTGTGCTCTTTGGGATATTTCCCTCATTCACGCCAACAAAGAACAACGCCTTAATCTCCTTTAAGCGGGATCGTTCCATATCACCCACCATTACCTGATCTATGCTCGGCGGAATCAGCGCTACTTTTGCCTGAGAAAGTCCTGATTCCAGAAGCTGTCGGAACTCCTGTCTGTTTACCGTTTCTTCGCCAAGAATCTCAACCATCTTATCCAGCAGGTCCATCACAATTCCATAAATCTGGTTATATTCTTTTTCCATTGCTTTATCGCCTGACTCTTTAAACTTTCGCTCCTGTCGTTTCAGTTTCTGCCAGACATTGCTTTTTTGGATAAACTCACAGAGAATCCGGCAGTACTCTTCCACTGTCTTCTTCCCGGAACCAAATCCCTGTGCAAGTTCCCTTACTTCTTCCGCAAAGATTTCTCTGATCTCATTCAGTTCCTGTATCTTCTCCGCTTCCATTCCTCTGTACACACGAACCCATTTTTCAGACCATTTCTTATATCCCCGGATTCCCAGCGCCAGCACGTAATTCTCCAGCTTATCAGCCTGTTCTCTGGTAACTTCTGACATCCCGCATCTGAGATAACGGAAAACACTCTCATAAGGAAATCCCTGTACCGCCATCTCCATGGCAGCGCGCAGATACTCCACAAAAGGATTCATCATTACCGAATGCTTCTCGTCAATAAAATATGGAATATCTGCCTCCTCAAATACCTGTGCTGCAAGTCTTGCATATTCTTCCAGATTTCCTGTGATCACTGCAATCTCACCATAGCGGTATCCGCAGGTACGCACAAGTTCTGACATCCTTCTGGCAGCCTCCCGCATTTCTTCCAGGGGGGATGGCGCAGTAAATATTTTTATCTCCTGCTGTTCTTCGGCATACACGCCCTTTCTGTAGCGGAAGATATTTTTCTCCAGAAACTGTAAGGCAGGTGCCTGTGCAAACCGGGACTGTCCAGATGGTTTCAGATACACTGGATCCTCCAGATCTCTGGTCAGCCCTGCAAGTGTCCGTATCATCTGCTTGCTCATAAAGAAAAGCTGATAAGGTTTTCCCGGAGAAAAAGCATCCTCCCGTTCGTCCATAGTCACAGTAACACTTATGCGGTCAGCAATGACCAGAAGCTCCCTGAGCACATTGACCTGAATTGGCGTGAATCCGGTAAATCCATCAAAGAGAAATTCCGCTCCCTTAAGTTTTTCGGAAAAAGGAAGCTGTTTAAGCAGGACATCCATCACCTCTTCCCCTGTCATATAATGCCCCTTCAGGAATTCCCTGAATGACTGATAAAGGATTCCCACATCCTTAAGCTTCATTTCAAGTAATGGCTGATCTTTGGCCTTCTCTTTCATTTCTGCCAGATTCTCTTCTCTGATATCATACTGCATAAATTCTGAAACCAGAGACTTCACCTCATCCAGATATCCCGGCTTATTCATCTGACTTCCCAGATAGGCAAGTTCCTTTCTGTGCTGCTGCACCATTTTCTGCAGCACCATGCTTTTTCCCGTATCTTCCAGAACCTTTCTGTTATCTCCGCCGGTTTCTTCAAATACACGGTACGCAAGGCGTTCAAAGCTCAGGATGTCAATATTCAGGATTCCTTTTCCCGGGTGCATTTCCACCAGCGTCTTCTGTGTCTGCATGGTAAACTGCTCCGGAACAATAATATAGTAATTTCTCTCCGGATGTTCCATGGACTCCCGGATTACTCTCTCATATGCAAAATAAGACTTTCCGGCACCGGAACTGCCGATAATAAACTGTAATGACATTCTTCTCTCCTTACTGTCGGTTACTCACATTCGTTATTTCAGTATATCATAATTTAAGCACTTCTGTAATAGAATATACAAAACCATCCAGGAGGCGTGTACCATGAGTGCAAAAACAAAAATCATAGTCCTACATATGAAGGAAGTTATATACACCGGCATTTTCCTTCTTCTTGCTGTCATCCTGGCTATTGTACTTTTTTTCATGTTTGGACCCGGTCAGAAAAAAAGTGCCTCAGCCGATGCCAAAAGCCTGTACAAACCGGGAATTTATACTTCCTCCATCGACCTGAATGAAAACACCTTTGACCTGGAAGTAACCGTTGACTCTGACAGGGTAACTTCCATCCGTCTGGTAAATTTAAGCGAAAGCACCGCAGCCATGTTTCCTCTCATGGAACCGGCTCTGGAATCACTGGCCAGCCAAATCTATACCTCCCAGTCGCTGGAAAACATCCAATATTCCGAAGATCAGAAGTATACTTCCATGATTCTTTTGAATGCAATTGAAACAGCACTGAAAAAAGCGGAGAACAACTGATCGTTCTCCGCTTCGCCATGCAAAATCACGCGACTAGAATCCTCCACTCCGCTATGCGATTCTAAATATCCATATTTTCAAGCTGCTCCAGCCATACTCCTGCACTTGCATCACTTGGCATTCTCAGATCACCTCTCGGTGAAACCGCAACGCTTCCCACCTTCGGGCCATCCGGAAGGCAGGAACGTTTAAACTGCTGTGCAAAAAATCTCCAATAGAAGGTTTTCAGCCATTTGAAGATTGTCTCCTTATCATACATTCCTTCAAAAGTCTCACATGCCAGCCTGTAAATTTTCTCCGGTTCAAATCCTGCACGAAGCATATAGTACAGATAGAAATCGTGAAGTTCATAAGGTCCCACCAGATCTTCTGTCTTCTGTGCGATCTTGCCATCCTTAGGCGGCAGAAGCTCCGGACTTACCGGTGTATCCAGAATATCAAGAAGAACCTCTGTCAGCTTCTCATCTTTGCAGGTATCCGCATAATAACGTACAAGATGACGCACCAGAGTTTTCGGCACTGAAGCATTCACGCCGTACATGGACATATGGTCACCATTATAGGTTGCCCATCCCAGAGCCAGCTCAGACAGATCTCCTGTTCCCACCAGAATCGAGCCATCCTGATTTGCACTGTCCATCAGGATCTGCGTTCTCTCTCTTGCCTGGCTGTTCTCATAAGTCACATCATGCACAGACGGATCATGAGCAATATCCCGGAAATGTACATTTACTGCTTCTTTGATATTGATCTCACTTAAAGTCGCACCCAGACACTGACTTAATTTGCAGGCATTCTGATAAGTTCTGTCTGTGGTTCCAAAGCATGGCATGGTAATACAGTGGATATCCTTTCTGTCCGCACCGGAAAGGTCAAAGGCTCTTGCGATCACAAGCAGTGCCAGTGTGGAATCCAGACCTCCGGAAAGTCCCACTGTTGCCTTATGGCAATGGATATGATCCATACGTTTCTTAAGTCCCATTGCCTGGATATTCAGGATTTCATCACAACGCATATCCCTTTCTTCTTTTCGTGAAGGTACAAAAGGATACTGCGAATATTTTCTGGTCAGTTTTGTCTCTTCCACATTCAGATGGAAGCACACTTTAATATGATCACTGTCGTCAGCCGGCTGATAAGTAGTCAGTCTTCTTCTCTCATCGTTCAGCCTCTGCACATCAATCTCACTGCATACAATACCATTGTGGAAACGTTTTCCTTCCGCAAGGATCACTCCATTCTCTGCGATCATATTCTGACCGCCAAAGACCAGATCCTGTGTAGACTCACCTTCTCCTGCATTTGCATATACATATCCGCACACCAGACGTGCAGACTGTCCGGAAACAAGGTTTCTGCGGTAGCTGTCCTTTCCGACCATCTCATTGCTGGCTGACAGATTCACGATCAGATTCGCTCCTGCCTGTGCATGGAGAACGCTTGGCGGCAGTGTCACCCATAAATCCTCACAGATCTCTGCTGCTGCCACAAGCTCCGGCTCCTCCTCACAGATAAAAAGAATATCTGTTCCGAAAGGAACTCTCTTTCCCTCAATATCCACATATTCCAGACAGCCAAGACCTGATGCAAAATGGCGCTGCTCATAAAATTCTCCATAGTTTGGAAGGTAAGTTTTCGGAACCAGACCAATGATCTCGCCTCTGTTTAAAACTGCTGCCACATTATATAATTTTCCATGATTTCTGAAAGGCACACCTATAAAAACAAGGGCATCCACATCAGCAGTTTCCTTTGTGATCTTCAGCAAAGTTTCCCAGGCGCTGTCGAGAAGACGTCTCTGCAGGAAAAGATCCTGACAGGTATAGCCTGTGATACAAAGCTCCGGAAAAGTCATAACCTTCACATGTTCTTTCTCCATCTCATGGATCAGTCTGATAATCTCACTTCCATTGGCATTGCAGTCTGCAACTGTGATATAAGGTGTTGCGGCTGCTGTTTTGATATAACCGTTTTTCATTTTCTACCTCTTCTTCTCTGTGCTCCGGCAGATCCATCTGTCAGTACATTGGCATCTCTTATTTACATTTACGCAGGATTTCTTTCAGTTCTTCCACTGTAAATTCATAATTCTTATTACAGAAATGGCAGTTCATCTCAATGGACTTACCTTCCTGGATCATTTCATTGAGTTCTTTTCTTCCAATGCTGATCAGAGCTTTCTCCACTCTTTCTCTGCTGCAGTTACAGTAAAATTCCGTAGGAACTTTCTCATTGATCTCCATATCAAAGCCCTCCAGAACTTTCTCAAGCAGACTCTCAGGAGTATGCCCCTCTTCCAGAAGATTTGTGACAGATGTGATTTTCTGCACATTTTCCTCAAGCTTCGCAATTGTGCTTTCTTCCGCAAACGGCATCAGCTGCACGATAAATCCGCCAGCCTGACGTACTGTATTATCTTTATTCATAAGAACTCCAAGACCAACTGCTGATGGTACCTGTTCACTTGTAGCAAAATAATAGGTAAGATCTTCTGCGATTTCGCTGGTCTGAAGCGCAACCTGTCCAACATAAGGCTCTTTCAGTCCCATATCCTTGATCACGTTCATAAATCCTACACCGACAGCACCTGCAACATCCAGTTTTCCCTTGCTGTTTGCCGGGATACATACATCAGGATTTCCCACATATCCCTTTACACGACCTTTGGAATCTGCTGTCACAGTAATTCCTTCCAGAGGACCTCCTGCCTTAATCTGAAGTGTGAGGATGTCCTTATCCCCCTTCATCATGGTACCCATCATGGCACCTGCTGTAAGAAGACGTCCCAGTGCTGCTGTGGCTACCGGGCTTGTATTGTGATCCTGTCTCGCTGTTTCTACTGTTTCTGTAGTAACTGCCGCAAATGCCCGAATCTGATCATTCGCTGCAATTGCTCTGATAATATAATCGTTCATTCGTTTATTACTCCTGTTATTTCTTTCATATTATTTTCATTCTGTCCATGGCTTAACATCAAATCAATAGCAATCCCCGTAAACAATGCATTAATTAAGAGGCCTGCTATAATCGCATCAATCCGCGCGATGTGTCTCAGGTTTCTCCGGAATCCTTCCATGATATCCGTTCTGTGCACTTTTTCCATGCTCTCTTGCAACAAAAGTCAGACGTTCACAATTCTCATCACCCGGATTATGAGTATATGCATCACAGACTGCCACCAGTTCCATTCCTGCTTTCACAATCATAGCCTTGATTGCTTCTATGGAATATGCTTTCTGTACATGTTCCTCCTCACACTTCTCATACAATCCGTCTTCTCTCGGAAGAAAAAGTGCCAGTTCATATACATTCAGGGCATTTTCCCTGTCATAACTGTTCTCCCAGATAAAGCTTCCGTCCTCTCTGTCCTCAGCAATAGTCGTATCACCGATCACATCCCGGTATTTATGGATCGTATTCATATCAAAAATGAACAGCCCGCCCGGATCCAGATAATTATTTACCAGTGCAAAAAGATACTCCAGATCTTCCTCGTCCGTCAGATAATTCATACTGTCACAGACACTGATCACAGCACGAACCGTACCATATAACTCAAAATCCTGCATATCCTGCAAAAGATACAGAATATCATGACCGGATTCTGCCCGCTTCTCCATAGCCTCTGCAAGCATCTCCTCAGAATTATCGATACCGATCATATCATATCCGGCATCTGCAAGCATCTCTGTCACAGTACCTGTTCCACATCCCAACTCCAGAACCAGACCATCCCTGATCCCGTCCTGAGCCAGTGTTTCTATAATATAGTCTGCCCATTCACGATAGTTTACATTATCCATGAAAACATCATAAACACCGGCAAATCTTCCATATGATTCCATTCATCAGCCCTCATTATCTACCTGTTTTACTGTTCACTCCGTTCACAGTAACACATATTTTCCCTGCTATTCTACCACAACATCCGTTCTTATGTAAATAACAGGTTGGTCTCTGTCAGCGCAAAAAAGGACGACTGTTTTTTACAGCAGCCGTCCTTTTCAACTTTTCTGTTACTGATTCTTAGGCATATAGCGGACATACGCCGGTTCTCCATGATAGTAATAGTCAACGCCATTCTCATCATAAACGTCCTCACCATTAGCAAAATCATAGGTATTTCCGTCATCATCACACCATGTACCGTCACCGTTCGGATAAATTACAAGCGGATATCCGTCGGAGTTTCTGTAAATAGTTCTTGTCTGATCTGTATCATAGTCCGGATCATCTGTTCCTACAGGTGTTCCATCTGCATAATATCCATTGGAGGAACCATCGTCATAATCATAAGATCCGTCACTGCTGCTATCAGAAGTATAGTCTGATGAACTGTAATCTGATGAACCGTCCGATGAAGTATCACTGTAAGAACCGTCTGTACCTGCTGAAGAGCTTCCATCTGATGAACTGCCGGATGCTGTTCCGTCTGTACCTGCAGCCGCTGTTCCTGTAGTTCCTGAAGTACCGTCCGCAGTTGTACCTGCTGTAGTTCCTGAAGTTTTTCCTGTTGCTGCTGCTTTCAGTACAGAATCACCGGAAATAGTGAATGAATCAACAGAAGTCTTGATTCCTGCCAGTGCTTTCTCATCCTTTACAGAACCTGCAACACTGTAAAATTCTGTTGTATTATCTGTGAAATATTTATTTACAACATATTTATAGTCACTCTTATCAGTGAGGTAATGAACTGTATAGCTGTAAACATTTACACCGCTGACTTCCTCTGATTTATAATCCTGGATCTCAAAATCTGTACCTTCTACAAGATTATCTGCCTTTACAAGTGCAGAGGCTGTATCCTGTGAGCTTGGAATGATCGCCACAGACATATCCTCCTCACCGGAACCATGCAGGATCAGGAGTTTACCCTGTTTCGGTGACTCGAAGCTTAACATATCGTCAGAATCTGATTTATTCGCCCATGTCGCATCCGGAAGTTTAATGGATACTGCTTTGTTCTTAGATGTATAGGTAGTATTCTGGGCATTGGCCGGTGCAGGGGTAGGAGTTGCTTTCGCTGCTTTGGTTGGCTCCGGTGTAGGAGTTACCTGTACCACACTTGAATCCTCATCACTGCCGCCTCCAAAGTTACATGCAGTCATGGAAACAGATAATACAGTTGTTAAGGCCAATAACATTAGTACTCTTTTATTTTTCATAATATCCTCCTTAGAATAGATATATAGTCTTCAGGTAATATTTGATATCAGGTCAGGAGAGGAAACCTCTCTCTGATATTATTATAACTGTTCCGTACTTTATAAAATATGATGTCAGGGTCAAAAGATATTTTGCCCCTAACATTATATATTTTACAATTTCATTACATAGATGTCAATGTCGATTTCTCAGCCTTCTGCGATTTGCATAGTCTGTCATAACGCCATTTTTCTGCTTCATCATACCATTTATCTTTTTTTCTCTGTAACTGAGAGATTACTTGTTACTGTGAACGGAGTGAACAGTAACGATTACTTTTTTATTTTTCCACTTCATACATATGCAGTTCATGAAGGGCTCTTGTTGCAGCGATATATCTCGCCTGACGCACAAGCGGGCTCTGATCTTTCTGCGGAAATACTGCAAATACCTGATCAAATTCCAGACCTTTTGCCAGATAGAATGTCGTAACTGTAAGACCTTTCTTAAAGCTTGTGCTGTTTCTGTCCAGATAAGACAGACGTTCTTTTATATCAAATCCTTTTTCTCCCAGAATTTCCTTCAGAAGAAGCCACATATGTTCTGCTTCTTTCTCTGTACGCAGGACAACCGCTGCTGTTTCATATTCTTCTTCGCCGAGTTTCAGAGTTTCTGCAATCTCTTCCGCAGCATGGCTCATATTTGCAAATATTTTCTCCTCCACCGGAGCACCATGACGTTCAAAGAGTTCCATATCTTCAATACCCGCAAGCTGATTTGCATAAGACGCAATCTCTATGGTGTTACGGTAACTCTTATTCATAATGATCTTGTGGATATCCCTCCCGAAAATCTTCGGCAGAAATTTCAGCACATCCTGCTGTTTATCATCCATAGTCTGTGCCCGGTCACCCAGGATCGTCATTCTGCAGGAGAAAATCCTCTGCAGAATTTCATACTGAAGCCTTGAGTAATCCTGCATCTCATCTACCACCAGATGCTTGATATTGCTTCTTCCCTGCTGGCTCTGCAAACGATATTTCAGGTAAAGAACAGGATAAACATCCTCATATTTCAGCTTTCTTTTCTCATAAGAAACACGCGGAAGTCCTGTGTATCCATTTTCTTTCAGGAACTGACTGTAGATCACATAAAGATCTCTGGTCACATACAGCTTCATGAATTTCTCACGGATCAGGTCTTTCTCATCATCCGCCAGATCACGATTCCTCAGGGTTTCCACCTCGTCAATGAAATAATCTGCCACTGCATCCATTCTTGAAAGAAGCGGAAAATCCTGGAATTTAAAATAGAACAGTTCAATAATCTCTGATTCTGTCTTTACAAATCCCTTATATTCCACATCTTTAAAATTCATCAGCCGGTCTTCCAGTTCCACCAGATAGCGTTCCATAAGATTTATAAATTCCATGGACTGTTTCTCCTCTGCAAGAGAAGCTTTCTGCGGAAAACGGATTCTGCGTTCAATTTCATCATAGCGGTCTTCGCAGTCAGAAACTGTATCCCTAAGCTGCTTATAGGCAAAAAGATCAAAGCTCATTTCCTTAATATTCTCTTCTCCCAGTTCAGGAAGGATATGGGAAATGTAATCGGAAAACACTCCATTTGGCGACAGGATCAGAATATTGGAAGACTTCAGATTCTGTCTGTCATGGTAGAGAAGATAGGCGATCCTGTGAAGCGCCACGGAAGTTTTCCCGCTTCCTGCTGCACCCTGGATCACCATGATCCTGTCTTTGGTATTTCGGATAATGGCATTCTGCTCCTTTTGAATGGTACGGATAATGTTCTTAAGCTGTACCTCACCGTTACTTCCCAGCTCTGCTTTCAGGATCTCATCATCGATCTTCACATCACTCTCAAATTCGTAGATCATTTTTCCGTTGCGGATCTTATACTGCCATTTCGAAGCAACCTCGCCATGGATTTCACCCATGGGAGCCTCATAAGAAGCCGGTCCTTTGTCATAGTCATAAAACAGACCGCTTACCGGAGCACGCCAGTCGTATACTAATGGAATATGCCCTGCTTTCTCTGCGAAATTTCCAATTCCAATATAAAAGATCTCCGGTTCGTCCTCTCCTTCGTAAATGAAATCCACTCTTCCGAAGAATGGAGAATCTGCCATTCTGCGAAATCTCTGTTTCAGAATCAGCTGCTCTTCATTTGCGGAAATCTGGCGGAACAATGCCTGCTGATTATCATAATTCTCATAACCATACTGGTCCATCTCTGTATAATTTTCCCAGTAATACTCATGCATTCCCTCAATCTCTTTCTGGCCTTCCACCAGAGAAAGGCTGATTTCTGTGATACGTTCTTTTAATTTTTCCAGCACATAGCCCAGATATTCTCTGCCGTTTTTCTTATCTGTCATATTGTTGATATCCTCTGATATTTGCAACTGTTCAGTAACTTCACAGCTACAATACTCCTTATTATTGTTATCATTTTCTCTTGTTATTATGATGATAAAATATAGTTACTGTTCACTCCGTTCCCAGCAACACGCTTCGCGATGCAGGAAATATGAACCTCCTTGTGCAATGCCCAAGG
>ERZ827478.544-NODE-544-length-36706-cov-4.340291_pt1 | contig 36706 bp, 38 predicted proteins | sample MGYA00519705_ERZ827478 | MGnify/ENA primary metagenome ERZ827478 (study PRJEB31778, sample SAMEA3449318) | human gut metagenome | biome: human gut; feature: human-associated habitat; material: faeces | place: United Kingdom | collected 2010/2012 ...
AGTCCCGCATGGGACCAGGCGCTTTCTGGAGCTGCTGGCCAGATTCGAACTGGCGACCTCATCCTTACCAAGGATGCGCTCTACCTACTGAGCTACAGCAGCAAAGTATATGCCCCGAATTTCGGGGCATATGTGGCGACCGAGAAGGGACTTGAACCCTCGACCTCCGGCGTGACAGGCCGGCGTTCTAACCGACTGAACCACTCGGCCACGGCTCAGTTATAATACCAAAAGCATCGCTTTTTGTCAATAGGTTTTTAAAAAAATTTTTGGCTTTTCCGTCAAGCTCCGCAAAAGCCGACGGGCCGGCGGGAGATGTACTCCCCCGCCGGCTCACAGCCTATTTGATATCCAGTTCCAGCGGTTCATCTATGGTGTCGGAGACATATTTGCCGTTTTTCTTCCGCTGCTTCACACACTCGGTGAGCAGGTATTCTATCTGCCCGTTGATGGAGCGAAAGTCGTCCTCGGCCCAGGCTGCAATGGCCTCATAGAGTTTTGCCGACAGGCGCAGCGGCACCTGTTTTTTCTGGTTGTCAGCCATTTCAATACAAGCTGCCGGAGTTGACCACGGGCTGGGCATCCTTGTTGCCGCAGAGCACCACCAGCAGATTCGACACCATCGCCGCCTTGCGCTCCTCGTCCAGGTCTACCATTCCGCCTTCCTTAAGCCTGGTAAGAGCCATTTCTACCATGCCCACGGCACCGTCCACTATCATCTTCCTGGCATCCACTATGGCGCTGGCTTGCTGACGTTGGAGCATTACCGCGGCTATCTCGGGAGCGTAGGCCAGATAGGTTATCCGGGCCTCCAACACCTCTATGCCAGCGTCTGCCACCTTGGCCTGGAGTTCGTCCTTTATACGCTTTGCCACTGTCTCGCTGGAGCCCCTCAGGCTGCCCTCGTCGGCCTGGCCGTCGCCGGTGGTGTCTATGCCCGGTGCCACATCGTAGGGATAGATCTTCACGATATCCCGCACTGCGCTGTCGCATTGGAGGGAGAGATACTCCTTGTAATTGTCCACAGTAAACACGGCCTTTGCAGTGTCCACCACCCGCCACATGACGGCCATACCTATCTCCACAGGGTTGCCCAGACGGTCGTTGATCTTTTGCTTGGTATTGGAGAGAGTCATCACCTTAAGAGATATCTTCTTGCCCATCTCCATAGCGCCCATGTTTATCTGAGCTCCGTTCGTCCCCATGGTGAGGCCGGGGATACCGCCCTTACCGCCGCTGTCCACATCTCCGCTCTGGCCCAGCTTGGTGTGGGCGGCAGGATTGACGCCTGTGCAGAAGGGATTGACATAGTAAAAGCCCTCGCCCTTCAAGGTACCTACATATTTGCCGAAGAGGGTGAGCACCAGGGCCTCCTGAGGTTTGAGGACCTTAAGCCCGCAGAAGGCGATCCAGCCTAGGCAGACCCAGATGAGGCCCACGACAAACACGGGAATGGCGGCCTTGCTTCCATCATCCAAACCTATGCCCCCGAATATCACCATTACTATGGCGGCGATGTACACCAGCAGCAGCAACAGCAGCATTGCCATGCCGTTTTTCTTGTTGTTCAGCAGCTTTTCTTCCATCTTTTTTACCTCCTTCTTGCTGATATCAAAATGATATCACTATAATATCCACTTGTCAACTGTTTTCCCGCTGTCAAAAAAATTTTTTCAGGGCAGCAGGCAGAGGGCTTTATTTGTTATTTAATCACTTTACTAAAATCCGGACAGGTATTATAATTTTTTACAAATATACCCCATTATTGGGGGACCAACCAATCCGGCAAATGAATCCGGCGGGAGGAGGTAGGGAAATTGAAAAAGATAATAATACTCATCGGCAACTATGGCTCAGGCAAGACGGAGATTGCCCTGAATATGGCGGTGGCAGCCGCCGCGGAGGGGAAGCGCACCCAGGTCATCGACCTAGACAAGATAAACGACTATTTCCGTATGTCCGATCACGTGAAGCTGTTGGAAGAAAAGAAGATAGATATAGTCTCCCCCACCTTTGCCGGCAAAGGTGTCACCCAGAGCAGCATGTCCGCCGCCGTGGCCTCTGCCTTTGCCCAGGACTGGGATCTGGTGGTCTTCGACGTGGGAGGAGATGCAGCCGGGGCCCTGTCCCTGGCCCGCTATCATCAGGACTTTGCAGCCCTGTCTGAGGGGCAGGTAGAAGTCTATGACATTGTAAACGTGTTTCGCCCCATGTCCGAAAGCCCGGAAAAAATATTAAAGCTGAAATCTGAGATGGAGGGCTTTGCCCGGCAGAAAGTCACAGGCTTTATAAACAATTCCAATCTGCTGAATTATGCCAGCGCCGAAGATCTGCGCCGGGGATATGATGTGCTGAGGGAGACTTCCCTTATGTCCGGTATTCCTGTAGTACACACCACCGGGCGGCGGGAATTTCTGGAGGAGTTTCTCGCAGAGGGCAGAGACCCGGCCTTTATCGGTGTGCCCATAGCTCTGGATACCTATATGCACCGCAGCTGGGATACCTTTGCCTACGGCGGAATATGATCCGGAATACATATAGGAGAGAGATAATGAAGATAAGTTTCGACAAATGTCCGGCCCCCGGAGCAGGGGCCGTATGCGCGGCAGCGGCCGGCCTGCTGCTGGGCCTGTATCCTGAGCAAAGCGCCGCCGTACTTATAAAAGCAGCCGGGGCCCTGGCTTTGTTCTTCGGCCTGTCCAGGCTGGTGCATGGCCTGGGAGAGTTAAAAGCCGGAGGGAAATGCGGCGGCTGTCTGCTCCTGGCGGCGGGCTTTCTCCTGGCAGGGCTGTTGTTTTTCCTATGGCCACGGTTTTTGCTATATGTCCTTCCTTTTGTTATGGGCCTGCTGCTGGTTATATATGGTGTTTTGCGTGTCCCAATGATATGGGAGCGCTGGTCCTGGGGCCTGTCGGCCCGTCTGTCCGGCATACTGTGGGTGCTGCTGTCTCTTGCTGCCGGAGCGTTGCTGCTCTTTTTCCCCGCCCAGGCCGCCCTCATACTTATTCGCCTGTGCGGATTTCTGCTCCTTCTTTTCGGCATTGTGGAAATTCTATCCGGCTTCGGCTGCCGTGACGGGGCCTGACTTTCCGGATGATATGCGACACATAAGATTCGGCGGCCCCTGCGCAAATGCGCAGGGGCCGCCGAATCTTATGTGTTTGTCATTCTTCCCTTTTAGCCTCGGGGAACCCTCTGGCCGTAATAGGCATCTTTGCCGTGCTTTCTGAAATAGTGCCTGTCTAAAAGGCACTGCTGCATCGATCCTTTTTCCGGGGCCAGGGACAGGCTGTGATAGTTCATAAAGGCCACTTCTTCCAATACCACGGCATTGCACAGGGCTTCTTCGGGAGATGCGCCCCAGGTAAAAGGGCCATGGCTGTACACCAGCACCCCAGGGACGGCCTCCGGATCTATGCACTTGAACGTCTCCGCTATCAGTCTTCCCGTCTCCCGCTCATATTCACCCGCTATCTCCTCCGGGTACATGGGACGGGTACAGGGAACTTCGCCATGGAAATAGTCCCCGTGAGTTGTGCCCATGGCCTTTATCCCCAGACCCGCCTGAGCAAAAGAAGTAGCCCAACGGGAATGGGTGTGGACAATGCCGCCTATGCCGGGAAAGGCTTTATACAGCTCTATGTGAGTGGGCAGGTCGCTGGATGGCCTCCATTTGCCTTCGGCAACTTTGCCCTCCATATCCACCACCACCATATCCTCCGCCCCCATGGCGCTGAAATCAAGCCCCGAGGGTTTTATCACTATAAGTCCGCTGTCCCTGTCTATGCCGGAAGCGTTGCCCCAGGTCAGGGTAGTAAGCCCACGGGCAGGCAGGAGCAGATTCGCCTCCAACACCCGGTTTTTGAGTTCTTCCAGCATGGTCTGCTCCCCTCCCCTATCTTAGGGCAAAGGCAAAGCGGGTGCGGCTATTGTGCTCCTTGCCCGGCTTTATAACGGCCACGGAACCGTACATGTCATGGAGGGAGCTGAAGAGCATTGTCTCAAAGCAGGCCCCCGCATGCTTGTTATACATACATCCGCCCTTGCCCGGCACCTTTCTCAGCATGTTGCCGGTATATATCATCACGCAGGGCATGGTGGTTGTGCATTGCAGCTCTATGCCGGAATCGGGGGAGTACAGCATTCCCGCAGTTTTCATCTTTCCAGAGGGCTGAGCCAGAATGAACTTGTGGTCCAGCCCGCCTCCCATTTCCTCCAGGGAGGGATAGCGCCTGTCAAAAAGCTCTCCCAGCACTTGGGGGCTGTTCAGGTCCGTGCCCTCCATCAGCGGGCCGCTCTCCTCTGTAAGCTGGTTGAAAGAGCCGATTACAGGACAACTCATGATATGGGAGCGTATATCGCCGCTGTCGTGACCGCTGAGATTGAAGTAACTGTGGTTGGAGGGGTTTATAACCGTGGGGCGATCGGAGGACATGTTGTAATCTATTGTAAGGCCCTCCTCATCCAGAGTATAGCTTATTCTGGCCGTCACCCAGCCGGGATAGCCCTCCTCCCCGTCGGGGCTCACATAGGTAAAGCGCACCTGGTTTTCCCCAGTGACGGCTCCGTCCCATTTTACGCGGCTGAAGCCTTTAATGCCGCCGTGCATGTGCATTCCGTCTACGTTGTCCAGTGGGTAGTCCCGGCCTTCAAAGTGCAGAGTGCAGTCGGGCATGCGGCTTATAAGTCTGCCCAGGGCCGCGCCGAAAAAGCTGGGATTGTCCTCATACTCCCCCACAGTACCATAGCCCAGCACCACATCTCTCATGTCCCCCTGCCTGTCCCGCACCCACAGGCTCTGAATGCAGGCGCCTATTTCTATAAGCGAAACCCGGATGTCATTGCCGGCACTTATTATAAACTGCCTTACCTCCCGGCCGTCTCCGGTGAGGCCGAAGGTCTTTATATCTACTGACATACTTTTCTCCTTTCCCCGATTTTCCGGGGCTATACAGACAAAAGACAGCTCGCCGGCGAGGGCCGATATGCGGGCTGTCTTTTTTAGGTACAAATTTTTATTTTATCCTCAGATAGCGTAGCCGCAAAGCCGGGGCAGCCAGGTGGATATGGCAGGCACAAAGGTCACCAGTATCAGCGTGGGCAGCCAGGCAAAGAGGAAGTAGACCAAGGTGGGCTTCAGCATTTCCTTGAGAGGTGCTCCGATAATGCGGGAAGAGAAATAGAGCAGCGGAGCCACAGGAGGCGTGATATTGCCCATGCCCAGGTTCACAGCCAATATACCGGCAAAATGCACGGGGCTGAAACCAAGTTCTTTTATAATTGGCACCAAAATAGGTGTTGCAAGAAGTGTACCGCTGGTATCGTCCATGAGCATGCCAAGAACTATCATAAACAGGTTTATCATCACCAGTATACCCCAGCGGTTCTCAGTAACGGAATAGAAGGCGTTGAGAATCATCTTGGGCAGGTTCACATCTATAAACATGCGGCTGAGCATCTGCACTGTGAGTGTCAGCAGCATTATCGTGCCGGTGGATTTTGCAGCGTCTATAAAGCTGTCCTTCATTGCATTCCATGTGAGCTTTTTGTAAATAAAGAAGCCCACCGGGATGGCATAGGCCGTGGCTATGGCTGCCGCCTCAGTAGTGGTGGTAACACCGCCGTAAATGCAGCCCAGGATAATGAAAGGCATAAGCAGCGCCCAGAAGGGGCCGTGTTCGCCGCTGGCCTTGCGAAGGCGCTTCTCCTCCGCCCATGCAGCCTTCAGTTCTTCGGCGGAGAGTGTCTCTATCTCGTTGTTGTTGCGCAGCATGAACAGCGTGCATAGAGAGAGCAGAACTGCAAGGATTATTCCGGGTATGGCACCGGCCAGGAAGCAAGCCAGCACAGAAGTAGAGCTGGACCAGCCATAGAGTATCATTATTCCGCTGGGTGGAATAAGTATGCCGATGACTCCGGCGCTGGCCATCATTGCGGCTACCAGGCCCCGTGGATATCTTTTCTCCTTGAGCATGGGTCCTATGATGCCGCCTATTGCGGAAAGTGTCGCACAGGCGCTGCCGGAAATAGCAGCGAATATGGAGCAGGCAATTATGCCCACAACCGCAAGACCGCCTTTAAGTCTTCCCACCAGACGGCTTGCAGCATTTATAATCTGTCTGCCTATGCCCCCGTAAGCCATTATGGAGCCGGCCATGATAAACAGGGGGATAGTCAGCAGGATGATGGAGCTGGTGTTTTTATAGCTGTAGGACATCAGCAGAGACAAGCTGGCGCCGCTGCCAAGAGCGATGACCATGGCGCTTAGGAAGAAAGACAGGGCTACAGGTACGCCGATGACCAGGAGGAGAAACAGCATTGCAATTGCCAGTATGATGGTTGGTGTCATTTCACATTACCTCCTTTATTCGGCTGTCTGCCCCGGCACTTTCGGCAGCTGCTCCCCTTTATTCCTCCTGCCGTCCTCTATCAAGGCCATAACAGTTTGCACGATATGGGCTATGGTGTAAATGCAGGACAAGGCAAAGGACAGGGGCAGCACCGCATGAATCCAAGCTTGGGGGAAACGGTACATGACGGTTATCTTGTTGAGGGACAGATCGAAGGCAAGGAATTCCCAAGCCAGCCAGGTCAGCAGGCCAAAGGCCAGCAGAGAAATAAGGAGCCTGACTATCTTGGCAATGTTCTTCGCTTTCTCCGTTTTGAGCATGCCGGTAAACAGATCTGCACTGATGTGGGAATCTTCATGGGTGGCTATATACGCACCGATAAAATACATCCAGAAGGCTATGGCCAGTATGAGTTCTTCGACTCCGTAGAACTCCCCAGCAAACAGATATCGCTTTGCCGCCCACCAGACTATCATGGCGCATACAACGGCGCTCAGGGCAAAGGTCATATATTCACTCACCTTGATAAAGCCGTCATTTATTTTTTTCAGTGTTTTCATTCAGCACCTCCTTGATAGGTGTTTCTTAACAGTTATGGGACTCTCAGAGAGTCCCATAACTGTTAAATTGGCGTAAAGATTTGCCGCTATTTATTCTCGGCTCTAGGTGTTTGCCTCGATGTCGGCAAGCAGCTCAGTGAGGAATTCCTCGCCGTAGAGCTCGTTGAGCTGGGGCCATACCTTCTTGCGGCAGTCGCCGGCAAAGGCCTTCTTCTCCTCATCGGTGAAGTACACCATGGTGTAGCCTTCCTCGTTGGCATACAGCTCTTTGTACTTGGCATCGTTCTCGGCGGCGTTGGTTATGGACAGCTCAGCCTCCTGGAGGATGATGTCGGTGAAGATCTGCTGCTGCTCCTCGGTCAGGGAGTTCCAGGTGTCCATGCTGGCGATGTAGTGGCGGCTCTCCTGCCAGATGTCATAGTCATAGTAGTGGTCCTCCACATCCAGCCACTGGCCATAGTGCTGGGATACGGGTCCGCCGCACCAGCCCTGGACAACGCCGGTCTGCAGGGAGGTGTATGTATCGGAATAGGGGATGGAGGAATAGTTGAAGCCCAGGTTCTGCACAGCCAGTATCATGGACTGGTTGGGCGGGACACGGATGATGGCATCGCCCTTGTCGGCGCCGGGGACATTGGCGTTCTCCAGCTCGCCCTGGACACCCACTCCGCAGTAGCCGTCACAGTACACGCCGAAATACTTTACGTTCAGCGCCTCATAGCACTCCTCCAGGACCTGGTCATAATACCCGCCCTTGCGGAACACCGCTGCCACTTCGTCATAGGTAGCGGTCAGATAGGGCAGAGTGCAGGCTGCAATGCGGGGATCGTAGTAGTCGGGCACGGAGGTGGCAGTAAAGTCAATTCCGCCGGCCATGATCTCGTCAAAGACTACGGTCCAGTCGCCCAGAATATTGTCGGGGTAAACTTCAAGGATGATTTCCCCATTGGTCTTTTCTTCCACATATGCTTTTATGCGCATTGCGGATTCATAGTCGGGGTAGCCCTCGGGGGAGTTGGCGGACCATTTCAGCACACGGGCGTTGGGGTTTGCTTCCTGGGTGCTTTCGGCAGCATCTTCAGCCGCAGCGGAGGTATCTGTGGTGGTTGCAGCAGGGGTGTCACTTCCACCGCAGCCGACCGCTGTCAAGGCCACTATCAGGCACAGCAGCATGGCCAGGAGTCTGTGGGTTTTCTTCATTTCTTTCTCCTTTCTTTTTCCACTAATTGATAAAATATTAAATTAAAGGCTTTCGCCGCGCTCACGGTAAAATGCCTCCAGTTCCTCTACAGTTGAGTAGCCTTTTAAAGTGCCGTCTACCAGCACCACCCTGGCAGCATACTTATTTGCCCAGCGGCAGGCTTCTTCAAGGTTCTTGCCCCAATGCAGATTTACCACCATTGCCGAAAGGAACCCGTCTCCGGCTCCGCTGGTGTCCACAATTGGAGAAACTGGTATCTGGGCCCCGGAGAAATAGCGCTCTCCCTCCAGCCCGGCATACCCCTCTCCGCCCATAGTCATTATCACGTTCTCGGTCCTGTACTTTTCTCTCAGCGCCCTGAGTGTTTTTTCCGGCTCCAGAGGGGCATCCTCGTCCATGTCCAGGAGCTTCTTGGCCTCTATGTCGTTTACGATGAAGTAATCCACATAGGGTATGGCCTCCAAAGTCATCTTGGGCAGGGGGCTGGGGTTCAGCACCACCTTCATCCCCAGTTCCTTTGCCAGCTTTGCCGCCGGCAGCACCAGCTCTTCCTTTATCTCAAAGCCGGTGATGAAAAATTCCGCAGGAGCCAGGCTGCGCAGGCTGTTCTCCACTTCCCGGAAGCTCAGCCACTTGCTGCTGCTCTCACCGGTGACTATAAGGTTGCGGCCCGTAACCCGCTCGTTGATACCCAGGCCCTGACCGGTTTTGGGCTCAGGGGACAGTATCAGCCCCCGGCAGTCCACGCCGCTCTCCCTGAGCCATTTGGCATCCCGGTTGCCTGCCTCGTCATCGCCAAGCTTTCCGATAATGGCGGCATCCATACCCAGCCGGGCTATAGCCACGGCCACGTTTCCGCCTTTGGCCAGATCTTCCGCCACGTCAAATCCGTAGCCAAGAACGGATTCTCCAACGGAGGGAAGATGGTCCACCCAAATGTTTATCCCGCCGCCTATATTATTCAGCACGACGGCCCCGGTCTTGTACATCTCAGCACCCCCCGGACTCAGCTCTGGTTTTCTATGGAGAGAGGCACCTCATCCAGAGACAGAGGATGAGTTGCGGTGTGCTTGTCCGTGAGGACTATGACCTCCGGGATGTACTTGGGCATCAGAGTGCAGGGATATTCCAGAGTGGCATCGCTGAACATGAGAACTCTCAGCACCGTCATCTTCCACTCGCCGGTGGGTATCATGCATACGGCCCGCTTTGCGGTGAGCATGGATTTCATGCCTATGGTCACTGCCTGGTGAGGTATCATATCGTAGCAGCCGCCGTAGACCCGCTGGCTTGACTCCACTACCTTCTCATAGCTGACGTTGACCACCTTGGTCTTCATATTTATATACATTTCCTCAGTGACCCGCTGATAGGGGTTTGTGGGGGATTCGCACCAGGCCACCAGGCCCTTGTAGCCGATTCCGGCCCACAGAGTGTCCACACCGCCCAGCTCCTCTATCTTGTTGTCCACATAGTCCAGGTCCTGCAAAGTGGGCCAGATGCGCTGCTCCTCAGGCACATTCAGCTCCGGGTCTATCTTTCCGTAAAAGCGCACCTTCATCCTGCCCTGAGGACTGTGCCAGTTATTGGCCTCCGGGTACATTCTGGAATTCCAGTCCAGGCCGAAGTCCATATGGAAAATGTACAGGTTTTTCAGGCTTATCCTTTCATTGTTTACCCGGTCAATAAAGGTCTGGAACTGATCCTCAGGGCCGGAGCCCAGTATCCACCTGGTTATCTTGCCCTCGGCGTTGTTTCTCTTCACCTCGTCGGCCATCATGTTCCCCGCCGTCTCCATGGTGTCCCTGCGGGTTTCAAACATTCTCAGATCCACCTTGCTGTCAGGGTGGTTCAGCAGCTGCTCCCTGGGGACGGAGCACCATTTGAGCATATCTTCACGGGAAATTCTATAGATCTCCATGGTAAATTCTCCTTATCTGTTTTTTGTCCGCACTCAGTGCTTTCCGGTGTTTTCCGCAGACAGTACAATCTTGCCCTTGGACATGGGGTGGGTGGCGGTAAAGCGATCCGCCAAAACTATGACCTCCGGAATGTGCTTGGGGAACAGGGTCACAGGATATTCCAGAGTGGGCTCGCTGAACATCAGTACCCTGAGCACGGTCTGCTTCCACTCCCCGGTGCAGATCATTGCCACGCAGCGCTTGGCGGAGAGCATGGACTTAAAGCCGATGGTGACCGCCTGGTGTCCCGCCCTGTCATAGCAGCCGCCAAAGCTCCGCTGGCTGGTGGCAATGGTGGTGTCGTCGTTCAGCTCCACAATCTTGGTCTTCATATTCTCATAGTCCTCCAGGCTCACCCTCTCCAGAGGATCGTGGGGAGACTCGCAGAAGGCGACCAGGCCCTTATATCCTACCCCTGCCCAGACGGTATCCACGCCGCCGATGGCCTCTATCATCCGGTCCACTTCGTCCAGATCCTCTATGCGAGGCCAGATGCGCTGGCTCTCCGGCACGTTCAGCTCCGGGTCAATCTTGTTATAGAAACCGTAGAGCATACGGCCGTGGGCGCTCTCGTAGTAGTCGCCCAGGGGATATACCCTGGAATTCCAGTCCAGCAGATAGTCCATATGGAAAACCGTCAGGTTTTTAAGGCTTATACGTTCTTTGTTCACCCTGTCTATAAAGGTATTGAACTGGTCTGCCGGTCCTGAGGGGAGCACCCAGCTGGTGGGCTTGCCCTCGGCATTATTCTTAATGACCTCATCAGCCATCATGTTTCCCGCCAGCCTCATGGCCTCCTGGCGGGTATCTTTAATAGTAAGCTTAACCTTGCTGTCCGGGTGGTTTTCCAGCTGGTCAACAGGGATAGAGCACCACTTGAACAGTTCATCTCTTTCAATTACATACTCTTTCATTTAGTTTCGTTTCCTTTCGTTTATGTAACGATATTTAAAACCATGTCCATCTGTGTCTATCATTCTAATTAATAGTTGGGAAAAAGTCAACGCATTCTTTCTTTTTCATCGGTTTTTATAAAAAGGTTCTTGCGTTTTTATGCACATCTTGCAAAAATATGGATCGTAAATTTCTTTATTCTTTTCTTTATTGACTTTATTCTTTCGTTTTGATATTATTTTTTTGTCGCTCCTTATGTTTTTGATACGGAGGCAATTATGAGAGAACAGCTGAAAGCCGATATATTATTGTTGGTCTATTCGCTTATAATGGGCATAACAGGTATAGTGCTGAAACTTGCTACCCAGGAGCTGGACATTTTCAATTTCATTGCCCTGCGTTTCATCCTGGCTTTTTTTGTCTCTTTTATATTCCTTGGCAAAAGCTGTATTGCCCGGATGGACAGGCGGTCTTTACTCCACTCCGTCATCCTGGGCGTCGTCACCTACCTGGCCCATGTGACCTGCACCGCCGGCATAGCCTCCGCTCCGGTAAGCATTGCCGGTTTCCTCACAGGTTTGCAGACCATAATGGTACCGGTGCTGGCTTTTCTTTTTACCGGGCGCCGTTACAGTCTGCGCACCATATTGTGTGTCTGCGGAGGTTTTTTCAGCATACTGTTACTCACTGCCGACGGAAATTTTCAGTACAGCTCCGGGATATGGATATGCCTGTCCAGCTCAGCCCTGGCCGGAGCACAAATCCTTCTCATTGAAAAATACCTGGGCTTGGGGGACGATCCCGTAGTGCTCACCGTGGTTCCCCTTGGGGTGATGGCCCTGTGCGCCGTGTCTGTTGCTGCACCGGTATCCGGTCTGGCTCTGCCGGAAAAAGCCTCCGGATGGTTCTGCATATTCTGGACCGGTATTGTCAGCACCGCTTTTGCCACTTATATCCAGGCCCTGGCTCAGCGCGCCACCAGTGCCGTGAACACGGGCATAATATTTGCCAGCATCCCGGTCTTTACAATGGCAGGGGGCTGGCTGGTATTTCACGAAAACATATCCATAAGGGCCCTGATGGGGGCGGCACTGCTTATCGGCAGCATAGTGGTAATGGAGCTGGGCGGCAGCGGCAGAGACAGCCGCTGCGGGGTCGGCAGGGAGGTGTAAACATGCTGGGAAGTCATCTGTTTGGGCTATACGAAAAGGCCCTCCCCGACAGTATTAGTCTGCCCGAAAAGTTCCGGCAGGCAAAGGCTCTGGGCTTTGACTATATGGAGATATCCGTGGATGAGTCTGACGTCAGGCTGAACCGGCTCTATCTGCCGGAAAAGGAGCAGCTTGCCCTGGGTCAGGAGCTGCGGGCTGCGGGGCTTGGGCCCCAGTCCCTTTGCCTCAGCGCCCACCGGCGTTTTCCCTTCGGCAGCGCCGATGCCGGCAAGCGTCGGACGGCCCTGGACATCATGGAGAAGGCAATAGTATTTTCAAAGAACTTGGGTATATCCGTGATTCAGCTGGCAGGCTACGATGTATATTACGAGCCCCCCAGGGAGGACAGCCCCAGGCTGTTCCTGGAAGGTCTGAGAGCGGCCTGCCGTATGGCCTCCACCCATCAGGTCATGCTGGCTCTGGAAACTATGGACAGCCCTTTTTTATGCAGCGTCAGGAAATACAAGGAGATCAAGGCGCTGCTGCCCTCCCCCTGGCTGGCCCTGTATCCGGACATAGGTAATCTGTCCGCCTGGGAGGAAAACGACGTGCTCCATGAGCTGCGTCTGGGAATTGATGACACCGTGGCCGTACATCTTAAGGAGACTCGGAGGCCGGGCACCGGTCCGGCCTGCTTCAGGGGAGTGCCCTTCGGCAGCGGCTGCGTGGATTTCCCCGCTGTTTTTGCCCACATGGAAAAACTTGGCTACTCCGGGCCATATACGCTGGAGATGTGGCACCGGGAGGGAGATGCCGAGATAGAAATAAAAAAATCCCTTGCTTTTGTTTCGGAATGTTTTCAAGCGGCAGCCCCTGCTCAGGGATAAACAGCAAAAAAAGAAAAACGCCCTTGTTCGGCGTTTCTCTTTGACTATGGCCCTTGCTTTTTTCTTCGGTAAAACGTATAATTCAAATTGTGATGAATCATGAAAAAGTTGCCGGATTTGGAGGAATATTTGTGTTAAAGCACGACAGATTCGTAAAAATCAAAGAGTACTTATCCACAAATAGCGCCGCATCTACCAGAGAGCTTTCGGAGTATCTGGGGACAAGCGTAGTTACAGTAAGAAAAGACCTTGACGAAATGGAGCAGTTGGGCTACCTCAAGCGTACCCACGGCGGAGCGATCCCTGTTGAGTCCCCCCAGAAGCTGGAAATAAGAGACACCGACGTGACGATTCCGGCCAGGATAGATACCCTCACCGACCTGGCAAAAAAATACGTCTGTCCCGGGGATTTTATCTTTCTTGGTTCCGGGCGCACCTGCCTGTCCCTGGCAGAAAAGATAAAGACGGTGGCAGGTATTTCGGTAATAACAAATAATGTTTCCGCAGTGGCAATACTCAAGCCCTATGTGGAAGACATTATCCTGCTGGGCGGTGAGATAGTGATGACGCCTGACGGGCTGTGCGCCACCTGTGATTCCAATCTCCAGGCAACTACCAGCGGCATCTTTGTGGGCAAAGCTTTTTCCAGCGGCGTTGGCATAGACCCTGACACCGGGCTCACCGTAAACAACATGCTCAGCACCTACGCCTCCCGCTCCATACCTCAATGGACAAGTGACTGGTATGTAATGGCAGATTCCAGCAAATTCGGCGTCCGTGCTTTTTACCAGGCCGCAGAGCTGGGCAGGATGCGCCACCTGGTTACAGATATGTCCGATGAGGCGGTGCTGAGAAAATACAGAGAGAAAGCGCCGGGGCTGGATATTATCCACCCGTAAGTCACTTTTGTCCGGCGCCTTTTTGCTCAACTGAAAAATTTCCCTTTTTATAAAGCCTCTCTTTTGCCAATAATAAAGTATAACTGCATCGGCAGCCGGGGCCGCGTCTCGCTTTCCCAGGACGATCCTCTGCCGCCGATGACGCAAGGGAGGTTTTTCCATGATAGAACAGGATACCATTCGGCTGCTGAGGGAATGTGACTCCGGAGTAAAGATGGGCGTGAGCGCCATTGACGAAGTGCTGGACTATACCCGTTCCGAGCTTTTAAAGCGCAGTCTGGTGGACTGCAAAATCAAGCACGAACAGCTGAGCTGCGACATCGAACAGCAGCTCCACCGCTATCAGGATGAGGGCAAGGAGCCCTGCCCGGTGACAAAAGGCATGTCCTGGATCAAGACCAATGTAAAGCTCACCATGAAAGAGTCGGACGAGACTATTGCCGACCTGATAACCGACGGCTGCAATATGGGGGTAAAATCCCTGAGCCGCTACCTCAACCGCTATGAGGCCGCCGAGGAGCGGGCCAAAGATATTGCCAAAAAGCTGATCTCCCAGGAAGAGCAGCTGTGCACCGCCGTCCGCCCTTATTTGTAAAGCATGCGTAAAAAGAGGAGAGCCCATGGCTCTCCTTTTTTTACTGCGCTTGACGCGGAGGCAGGCTGATGCTAAACTATCGCCGGATAGAGAAATGGAAAAATCTGAGCCGTCCGTGCAGGACGGAGACTAGGAGGAAACTATGCTTCCTGAGACTGTGGAGCAGTACACGAAAGCACTCAAGTCCGGTCAGAAGTATTGCCGGAATGCGATGGCCCGGGGCGGGTACCCATATCTGCCGGTTCTGGATGAAATGCTGGATGAGAGCAGCATAGCCGCCCGCGTGGATCTGGGCATCATCAGCATACCTCTGCATCTAGTGGCAGGCACCAAGTGTGCCGGGCGCACCACCGCCCTGGCAGGCAATTTCATGCCCCTGCTTCCGGCAGACAGCGAATTTGCCTGCAAGTGGATGCTGCTTTGTGACGCCCATCTGGGGGACACGGGCATCACCGATCCCATCTACTGTTTTGAGTATATGGGCCGCTTCTACGTCCAGGAGGGCAATAAGCGGGTCAGCGTGATGAAAAGCTACAACGCGCCGGTTATCGCCGCCCATGTGGTGCGCCTTGTGCCCGAATACAGCGACGATTATGCCGTACAGCTGTACTATGAATTCATGCAGTTTTATTCCCTCTCCGGCCTGTACGGCATTGTTTTCAGACATCGCGGCTGGTATGCAAGACTGCAGGCTGCCCTGGGCCTGGACGAAGATCAGGTATGGTCCGAGTGGGATCGACGCAGCTTCTCCGCCGGATATGTCCGCTTTGTACAGGCTTTTGAAAAGGTGAACTCCGAGAAGCTGGAGATCACCCCCGCAGAAGCCATGCTCATTTGGCTGGAGATGTTCAGCTTCGGCGAAATAAAGGAACTGCCCCTGCCTGAACTTGTAAAGAAGCTGGGCAGCATATGGCCCGATATCAAGGCCAAAGCCCAGGAAGCCATAGCCGTGAGCACCGAACCGGAGGAAAAGGGTCGGGGCATTCTGGCAAAACTCTTTGGCGTGGGGCACATCGAGCACATCGACCTTGCTTTTATCTACGGCTTTGATCCAAAGCACAGCGCCTGGACACGTTCCCACGACCACGGCAGGAAATACCTGGAGGACAAACTGGGTAACAAGGTAAGCATCAGGATATATAACGCCTTTGACAAGGACTATTACGCTCCTATGGTTCAGGCCATACAGGACGGGGCAAAACTGATTTTCGCCACCACTCCCCTTATGATAGATGCATGCCGCCGAATAGCCGCCGAATACCCCGACGTAAAGGTGCTCAACTGCTCCCTGTCCCAGCCCTATACCGGGGTACGCATGTATTACAGCCGCATATATGAGGGCAAGTTCATCACCGGCGCCGTGGCCGGGGCCATGGCAAAGGAAGATGTGATAGGTTACGTTTCCAACTACCCCATTATAGGAGAGCCCGCCAGCATCAATGCCTTTGCCCTTGGGGTGAAGCTCACCAATCCCCGGGCCAGGATAAAACTGCGCTGGTCCTGTGTGGAGCCGCAGCCCGTACACGAGCTTATCAAAAGCGGCATCACCGTCATTTCCAACCGGGATGCCACCAATTCCAGCAATCCCCACTGGGCCCTGGAATGGGGCACCTACCGTCTCCAGGAGGACGGTTCCCTGCTGCCCCTGGCCGTGCCCTGCTGGAACTGGGGCAAGCTATATGAGCAGATAGTCCTGAGCATTTTTAACGGCAGCTGGGCAAATGTCCCGGCCAGTAAAGCTATAAATTACTGGTGGGGCATGAAAAGCGGCGTAATCGATGTGCAGTTGAGCGATACCCTGCCCGACGGTGTGCGCAGCCTTGCGGAAATATTGAAGCAGGGTATAATCGACGGGACGGTGGAACCCTTCTATACCCGCATCGTAGACCAGGATGGCCGGGAGAGGAACGACGGCAACCGCCCTCTTACCCCGGAGGAGATTATGAACATGGACTGGCTCTGCGACAATGTGGACGGTAGCATCCCCGGCTTTGACCAGATAATTCCCAGAGCCCGGAATACCGTGCGCCTGCTGGGCATTTACCGCGACAGCATACCGCCTGAGAAAGAAGAGAAGCAGCTATGAAATTACTCCTGATCTCCGACGAGGAGGATAAATTCCTGTGGGACTACTACAGGCCCGGCAACCTGAAAGGTATAGATATGATCCTCTCCGCCGGGGATCTGAAAGCGGAATATCTCAGTTTCCTTGTGACCATGGCAAACCGCCCTCTGCTCTATGTACACGGCAATCATGACACCGGCTATGCCCGCCGTGCCCCCGAGGGCTGCCAGTGTATCGACGACAACCTGGTCACCGTGGGAGGACTGCGCATTCTGGGCCTTGGCGGCAGCATGCTCTACAACGGAGGCCCTCACCAGTATACCGAGCGGCAGATGAACTGGCGAATAAACAAGCTTCGCCTTAAGCTCCGTATGGCCGGAGGCGTGGACATTGTGCTGACCCATGCCCCCGTGCGGGGTTACGGGGATCAGGACAATCTCACCCACCGTGGCTTTGAGGCCTTTATTCCCCTTATGGACAAATATCGCCCCAGCTATCTCGTCCACGGCCATGTACACCAGCGCTACGGGGCCATGCAGCCCAAGGTCTTTCAATACAAGGACACCACCATAATAAACGCCTGCGGTAAATTCCTCCTTGACCTGGACGCCCCGCCCTCACCGTCTCCCGCCCGATGAACCGGAACAATGTCAAGAAGTCTGAAAATCCTTCTTTGAAAACTATGTAGCCCGCCGCAGTGTAGCGGCGGGCTATTGTTTCCGATGTTCTAAAATGTCCGGGCAAAGGGGAAGATGTCCTCCTCCACTCCATGGCTGCGGTACTCTCTCGGCGTACAGCCCATGAGTTCACGAAAGGCGGAGGAAAACTTGCTGGCATTGTCATAGCCGTGGCGCCCGGCAATATCCGTGATGCTCAGGGAGCTCTCCCGGAGCATGTGGGCAGCAGACTCCATCTTCTGTCTTCTAATATAGGCATGCAAAGGGCTGCCGTACACGCTCTTTATGCTCAGGCGCAGCTGGGCGGCAGATACGGCAAATTGCTCCGCCAGCTCCTGGGTGGTAAAATTTCTGTCCAGGTTCTCCGCCAGATAGCGGCTCAGCTCCCATGCAAGACGGCGCTGGCTTCCGGAACAGCTGCGCTGTTCCAGCTCATCGCTGTCTGCATCCAGTCTGGATAGAAACAGCATCAGCTCCAGCACCTTTACCTTCATATATGCTTTTCTGAATTCCTCACGCACAGAATAGAGCTCGGAGAAGATGTGCTCCACAGCCGCCATGGATCTGGCCACAAACACCCGGTCATCTCCGCAGAGGCGCCGGGTCATCCGCCGGGGTTCCACATCCACATCCTCCAGGAAACAGGACAGACAGCGGGGCGTTTTGTCCACATCCATCTCCACCCTTATGCCCTGGTAATATCCCAGAGGGAAGCAGTCACCGTCCCTGCCTTCCCTGGGCCTACCGATAGAGAGGTCCCCTGGGCCAAGATAATAAAACTGCTCCCCCAGGCTGCTCTCCAGCCTTCCTCTAAGGCAATGTCGTATCTCATACAGTCCGGAGGGCGGGCAAGGCGCTGCGCGTCTCCGGCTCCCATGGATGTTTTCATACACCAGATTTATTCCGGGAAACACGGTATAGCTCTTTTCCTCCCGGCCTGCGGGCTCTTCCGGCACCGGAACCGCAGGCCCGCCCCTCTCCTCTGCTGCCCAGATTCCCGCTCTAATTTTTGGACAGTTCATATTCGTCCCTCCTTTTATGGGAAAAGCGGCCCCCTTATCGGGAGCCGCTTTTTATCTATTGTTTTGCGCTTTTCTACCTTCCCTGCCCCCGGGCATGGGCACAGCCGCCGCAGCTGCCACATGCCTGCCCGCACTTGGGTGCATCTGGGCAGCCAATGCATTTATGGCCCTTTTTCTTGGCTCTGTATATGTACAGGGAGGCTCCCCCCAACACCAGGGCCAGCAGGGCAACAAGTATCAGATCCGTCATCATGCCCTTGCTCCGCTGAGGATATATTCCTCTTTGAGCTTCCTGTCGGAATTGACCATAAGATACACGGCAACAGCCACCATGATCAAAACGGCAATTAGACCTCCGGCAAATCCGGTGCCCAGGCTGCCGGTGGTGATGAGAGTTCCTATCTGATACACCAGGAAAGCCAGGGTGTAGCCTGTGCAAAGCTGCAGGCATATACCGCCCAGAAGCCACTTGCGGCTCTTGATCTCGGAGTTCATGGCGCCCAAGGCCGCAAAGCAGGGAGGCGTATAGAGATTGAACATCAGGCAAGCCAGGGCAGCTGCCTTGGTCAAGCCGAAAATAGCGGCCACTTCGTTTGCTCCGCCTATCAGCACCAGCTCTTCGGTGTCGATGAAATTGGTGACACCATAGCATACGGCAAGGGTGCCCACCACGTTTTCCTTGGCTATAAAGCCGGTGACAGAGGCGGCAGCCATCTGCCAGACGCCGAAGCCCAAGGGAACCAGCAGCACAGCCACCGGGCTTGCAATAGAGGCCAGAATGGAGGTGTGTGCCATTCCCTCCTCCACCAGCTGGAAGTCCCAGGTGAAGCTCTGCATCAGCTGTACGGCAGTGTTGCACAGCAGGATGATGGTACCGGCTTTGACTATATAGGCCCAGCCTCTGGCGCACATGGATATGAAAGCCCGCTTCAGGGAGGGCAGCTTATACTCCGGCAGCTCCATTATGAAGAAAGAGCGGCGATTCTTGTATCCGGCTATTTTGTTCACCATCAGTGCTCCAAAGAAAATGAGCAGTATGCCCACAAAATACATTAGGGTGCCTACCCAGGCAGCGTCGCTGAAGAAAACGCCGGCAAAAAGGGCTATAACCGGCAGCTTTGCTCCGCAGGGCATAAAGGGAGTGAGCATTGCAGTAGCCCTGCGCTCCCGCTCATTACGGATAGTACGGCAGGCCATGACCCCGGGGATGGCACAGCCGGTGCCTATGACAAAGGGGATTACGGACTTCCCGGACAGGCCCACCTTCTTGAAAATGGGGTCCAGCACCACGGAGACCCGGGCCATGTATCCGCAGTCCTCCAGCAGGGCTATGAGGAAATACATCACCATAACCAGGGGCAAAAAGCCTACGACAGCTCCCACGCCGCCGATGATGCCGTCCACCAGCAGGGCCTGAAGCAGCGGGGAGGCATTCTCCACCAGCCCGGCTACCCAGCCCTGGAAGCTCTCTATCCAACCTGCCAGCACATCCGCCACCATAGGCCCGAAGCTGGCCTGGGAGATATTGAACACCAGGAACATGACCACCGCAAATATTGGGATGCCCAGCCAGCGGTTGGTGAGCACATCGTCTATCTTGTCCCCGGAGTTTCTCTCCTTGGTGAGCACCTTGCGGCTCTCCACCTGGGAGACCAGGCCGTTTACGAAATCAAACCGCCGCCGGTCAGCGTCCTCTACAGCCTTTTTGTCGCTGAGGTCTATCGCCCCCTGGCTGTAGGGAGCCTGCTGGCCCCTCCCCTTGAGGGATACGGCAGTTCTCACCACTTCCTTCAGGCCCTCTCCGGTGGTGGAAACGGTCTTGATGACCGGGCAGCCCAGCCTGGCTTCCAGAGCCTTGGCATCAATGCGAGTCTCTTTTTTCTCGTTGATGTCGTTTTTGTTCAATGCCACTACCACAGGTATGCCCAGCTCCAGCAGCTGCGTGGTGAAAAACAGGCTGCGGCTGAGATTTGTGGCATCCACAATGTTTATGATTGCATCGGGTCTCTCGTTTTTTACGTAGGAACTGGTAATACTCTCCTCCGATGTGAAGGGAGACATGGAATAGGCGCCGGGCAGATCTACGGCTATCAGTTCCTCGCCGCCCCCATACCAAGTCTGTTTTATTGGGTGTTCCTTTCTCTCCACGGTTACTCCCGCCCAGTTGCCCACCCGTTCATTGCGCCCGGTGAGGGCGTTATACATGGTGGTTTTGCCCGAGTTGGGATTGCCTGTCATCGCAACTCTCATTTTCATTCCTCCCTGCTTTTTGTTTAAGTGAGTTACCCTACGCTAACCGCAGGTTCAAAATAGATGGCTGCATAATGCAGCCACTTATTTTCAGATAATTATGGCGTTTGCCAGCTGTGAATCTATATTGTACCTTCCGTCCTTGATGGAAACCACACTGCCGCCCTTTAAATGGGAGACAACAGTGATGGGCTCTCCGCTGTAACAGCCCAGAGAAAACAGGAAGGCAGCCAATTCTTCATCATCGGTATTGACACTTCGGATGATATACTCCTTCCCCGTCTCCGCATTGGCCAAAGTCATATGTATCACCTGCTTTCCCTATAATGCACGCGGTAAGCCCCGGGCGAAGAATTAGCAAAAACTAACTTCCTGGGTCTTGATATGGTTAGCCCTAGCTAACCTGCTGCAAATATACTACAGGCTGTTTCTTTTGTCAAGCCCCAAAATTCTTATTCTGCTTGCGCCGGAGCAAGTTTTGTGTTAGTGTACAATGTATTACACCAATTCTCATCCCGGGAGGCAGCTTTCAATGAATTTGTATGAATCAGGCCAGATGTATCTGGAGGCAATATATGTCCTTTCTCTTAAGAGTCCCTGTGTCCGCTCTATTGATGTGGGCGAATACCTGGGTTATTCCAAGCCCAGCGTCAGCCGGGCAATGACCGTTTTAAAAAACGGCGGCTATGTCACTTCGGACAGAGACGGTTCCCTGCATCTTACTCAGGCGGGACTGGAGGTGGCGGAAAAGATGTACACCCGCCACACCGTCCTCTCGCGCCTGCTCATGCGTCTCGGCGTTGAGGAGAAGACGGCAACGGAGGATGCCTGCCGCATTGAGCATGTCATCAGCGACGCATCCTTTGCCGCCATACGGAATCATGTGGAAACACTAGGGACATCTGCTGCCTCCGAGGACTGAGATTTAACCGGGAGCTATTCCAAAGCGCGGGCTTCATAGCCCGCCTGATGCAGCTTCTCTATTATCTCATCCGCCTCCGCCTGCTTCTCATAGTCCACCCTGAGCCTGCCCTGCTTCAGCTTTACCCTTGCAGACAGACCCTCCATAGAGTTTACGGCCTCCATTACCCTGTTTACGCAATTTCTGCAGTACATCCCTTCCACGGTAAAATCCATATGTCCGGCTACTGTGTTCAGTTTTTTGTGTCTGGCTTTGTAGCTGCCGCCTCCGCAGAAGCCGCCCTGGCCTCTAAAGTGCTTTACAGAGGCCCGCAGAGCAGCCGCCGTCAGGGCCAGCATTATACATACTATGATAATATTCTCCATCGTCTTTTCCCTTCATTTAGCTCCCGGTTCCGGGAGCTTTTTTGTAAGCTCGGCAGGCTAATAAAAAACCTGGGCCAGGACGGCATGTGCCGTCCTGGCTTTATTCTCAGCATATGCATCTCAGACCAGGGCAGCCCCCAGGGCCCTGCAGGCCGCCAAGGCAGCGGCGTCGGGACTCTCGCAGCATATGACGCTGTCGCAAGCCAAATCTATGCCGCTTTCCATGCATCCCTCTTCCCAGATCTTCATCCAGTCCCCGCTGCCCCAGCCGTAGGAACCGAACAGGGCAACCCTTTTCCCCTTCAGCCTGTCCCTGCAGGAGGAGAACATGGGCTCAAACTCGGTGTCCTCCAGCTCCTCGGCCCCCATGGCCGGGCAGCCGAAAGCCACTCCGTCCAGGCCGGGCAGCATGGAGGCATCAAAGGCAGCGGCTCTCAGCAGCTCCGCCTCCCCTCCGGCGGCCCTCGCCCCTTCCACTACGGCCCGGGCCATAGCCTCCGTGTTCCCAGTCCCGCTCCAATATACTACGGCAATTTTACTCATAACACTTTCCTTTCCGGCTCATACCATATTTCAAACTGCAAGAGTAAGGGTATTTATGTCCGTACCTCCTGCCAGTCTTTTGCAATAGATTTCCGTGCATTTTCTGTAGTTGTCAAATTTTCTTCTGGCTTCTGTTTCGTCCCCATAGACTTTCCACATGCCAAAGCATTTGCAGTTTTTTCCCTTGTTATCTATAAATCCCCGCACATCTTCCGGAGGATAGCTGAGGAACAGCCCCACCTCGTGGGGAAAATTTTCGCCGTCCTGCATCCGCCGCATCAGCTTTATAATGCAGCCCAAGGGGTCCTCCCTCTCATAGCCATAACTTTCCAGGATGCTGCGGGCCTCTCTCACGGCCAGATCCTTTTGCAGCCGTGCAGGGCGGAATACATAGATCAAAGCGTTTTTCCCCGTGTAGCGCAGCGGCAGCATACACAGACCCTTGGGCACAAGCATGCGGTTATACCTGCGTACATGCTCCAGCAGTTCTCTCCTGGAATCCATGGGGCAGGAGAACATGCTGCCGGATTTTATTCCCGCCAGAGTAGGCGCACACAGCCTGACCACCAGTTCGTTGGACATTTCCGGCTCCTAGTTTACGTGGCGGTCCAGCACGCCCTTCAGTGCTGTAATGGAGCTGCTGGGACAGCGAGCTATCACCGTATCCATGCCCTTTAGCTCACTCATAGCACTGCGCAGCATCTTGTGAGACATGGTGCTGGTGAAGAATATCAGCAGATCCGGGCTGCCCAATTTTCCCCGCAGGCTGCCCATAGGTTTCGCAAAGACCTTGGCCTGGCACCTGTACTCCCGGCACAGCTCTTTGTACCTTCGCTCCATGCACTCGTTTCCGCCTAAAATAACAACGCTCATTTCGTCTCCTTTCAATAAGTTCTACCGTATTCTTCGGTTAGCGGTGTCTAACTTGCTGTAATATTACATCACTTTGAACCCCTGCCTCCACTCCAAAAAAGGTGAAAAAAACTCCATGGCGATAAAATTAATAAGCCGCCGTATTATACTCCGCCCTATGTCAGGATCACCCGTAAAACGGGTGGCCTTCGCAAACCCTATAAGAGCATAGTATTGGCCGCGCCTCAAGGCGCGGTGAAACGGTCTGCCGACCGCATAGGATTACGAGCGGCCCCACCAGTGAACAGCACCCCATTTGTTAGACAGTATGGTATACTGAATAACAAGTGGGGTGCTTTTTTTGCCAAAAGGAATACCAAACAAACGATACACACCGGAATTCAAGAATAGGGTAATAGAAACGATGCAGGAAGAAAAGCTGGGCTATCGTGAAACGGCGCAGCGGTTTGAGATTAGAAGTGACAGGCAAGTCAGAAATTGGGAGCGGATTTACTTGACAGAGGGGCCGGAAGGCTTTGCGGTAGAGCGGCGGGGCCGAGGGAGCACCGGACGTCCGAGAAAGCTGCCGAGAGGAGTAGAGGAGGATCTGCTTGCCGAGGTTCAAAGACTTAGTGCGGAGAATGAATACTTAAAAAACTTGCAAGCCTTGGTTTTGGAAGACGAGCGACGCCAGCGCAGAAAACGCAGGTAGTTCAAAAGCTAAGGCAAAGACACGCTCTGGATATCCTCCTTTCAATCGCTCGGCTTCCCCGCGCAACGTTTTACTATCATCTGAAGCGGGTGGGGTGCGCAGACAAATATGAGGTGGCTAAAACAGAAATCGCAGCCATCTACCACGAAAACAAAGGGCGGTATGGTTACCGCCGTATTACCACAGCGCTGCACAACAGAGGGATTCATCTGAACCACAAGACGGTACAGCGTCTTATGAAGCAGATGGGATTGGTTTGCCGTGTCAGAATCAAGAAATATCGCTCTTACAAGGGAGAAATGGGGAAAATTGCACGAATCTGCTCAACCAGAATTTCTATGCGGAAAAACCAAACCAGAAATGGGTGACCGATGTGACGGAGTTCAGCCTATTTGGCCAGAAACTCTATCTTTCTCCAATCCTGGATTTACACAACGGGTATTTGGTGAGCTATGCTATCTTTGACCGTCCGATTCTGAGTATGGTTACTACCATGCTCACCAAGGCTTTTGAAACCATACCGGATGGAACAGAGTTAATCCTTCATTCCGACCAAGGTTGGCAATACTAACATAAACAGTATCAGCGTATGCTTCGCAAGAAGGGGATTCGGCAGAGTATGAGCCGCAAAGGCAACTGTCTGGATAATGCTGTCATGGTAAAAATTTGAGACTATCCCAAAGTTTGTGTAAACCTCCTGAGTGGTATAGAATAGAAGCACCACTCAGGAGGTTTACCATATGGCCAGAAAGAACCGCACCCCGGAAGAAAATGCCCGTCGAGAGAAGATCCGAGAGCTGTTGCAGATGGCAAACATCGGCAGTATGGATGACATCCAGAATCTGTTCAAGGAGACCATCGCCGAGTTCATGGAGAATGGCCTGGAAGCAGAACTGGATGACGAGCTGGGTTACAGCAAGTACGACTACAAGAACAAGGATACAGACAACAGCCGCAATGGCTACAGCAGTAAAACGCTGCGCACCAGCTTCGGTGATGTGGATGTGTCAGTTCCTCGAGATCGCAAGGGAGAATTTGAACCCCAGGTGCTGAAAAAGAACCAGACCAGCATCAGTCAGGATATCGAGGAGAAAATCCTGTCCATGTACGCAAAGGGCATGACCACCAGCGATATTGAGGCGCATATTCAGGATATTTATGGCGTTTCCGTCTCGGACAGCACGGTCAGCCGGATCACGGACAAGATTTTGCCCATCGCCAAGGAGTGGCAGCAGCGGCCTCTGGAACCGATCTACGCCGTGGTATTTCTGGATGCCATCCACTACCATGTCCGCAGCGAAGGGCAGATTGTGAAGAAAGCAGTCTACATTGCCATCGGCGTCAATCTGGATGGCCGGAAAGATGTTCTGGGCATGTGGGTTGGTGAAAACGAGAGCGCCAAGTTCTGGGCAACTGTACTGAACGGGCTGAAAAACCGAGGGATAGAAGATATTTTCATCGCCTGTACCGACAATTTGACATGGTTTGACGCAGCGATCCATGCAGTTTTTCCTCAGACAGAGATCCAGAACTGCATCATCCACCAGCTGCGTAATTCCAGCAAGTACGTGTCTTACAAGGATCTGAAAGCCCTTATGGCCGATCTGAAGGCGGTTTATGCCGCTGTGGACGAGCAGGCAGCCATGGACGCTCTGGACGCCTTTGGGGAGCGCTGGGACAAGAAATACCCGAAAATCTCCCAGTCCTGGCGAGCCAACTGGGCAAATCTCAGCACCTATTTCAAGTATCCCCAGGAGGTACGGCGCCTGATCTATACCACCAACGCCATTGAAGGATTTAACCGCCAGCTGCGCAAGGTGACAAAAGCCAAATCCGTGTTTCCGACCGATGACAGCCTCCTGAAAATGCTGTATTTGGCCATGATGGATATTACCAAAAAATGGACTGGGCGCCGTCAAGACTGGAGCCTGATCCATGCCCAGATGGCGATCTATTTTGCCGATCGCATGCCGGAGTAACACCGCTGTGGGCGGACATCAAGGGTAAAATGAACGGCTTCGCCGCCCTTGACATCCACCCCCACCGGCGTTATGTTGTTACCAAGGCGGCAGCCGGACAAGCCTGCTGCCGCCTCGAATAAATTTTGCTCTATTCGCATCCTATATGGAGTTTACACAAACGTTGGGATTGACCCGCGAGTTTATGAAGCACTTCAAGCGGGAACTGCTGGACTATCTGGACTACTACAACAACTGCCGCATCAAGGCAAAACTAAAGGGCTTGCCGCCTGCAATTCACAGACAACAGAGACTATCCCAAAGTTTGTGCATTAAAAAGTTGTCGAGAACTGCCGCCTTGACAGGTTTTCGACAACTTTTTCTTTGACCTATTTTTTCATAATTCTATTTTGCAACAGGCCCTGCAGTCACATCCGCTTGCTCCGACTTTCACGTATGCTATTCTTGACGATTCATAGCCCGAAACATGTGCCAAACTATCCAAATGCGACGCCTATGCCGTCAAGACATTTTTATTTCACTTTTTTCTTATTAAAGTATCTATGGTTGCAACACTCATCGCCGCTCATCAGCATCTTGGTCCTGTTAAATCCAAGGTTCGCATCAAAAGCTTCAGCCATGGGACAGTCTGCATCGCAAAAGTACATTCCGTACTTTTCTCCGCCCATCTCTCTGAAATAGTTTGCCCAAGGGCAATAGCGGATATCATACTGTGCTTCTTCTTTTTCCTCGTCATATGTCATTTCAAACTTGTGGGTAAGGTGCAGGGTGCTATTAAGCCAAGAGCAATAGGCCTCAACGGTTTTGTCCTCTATTTTGGCAAACGCTTCCTTGTCAGCAATAAGCTTTGTTTCAAGAAACCCCTGACGTGCTACATCGACCACTTCAGGACCGAATTTCTCTTCCAGCGCCCTCAATGTCCCTGTGTAAATGCGGCAAAGGGTCATAATTACTGAGTCTTCTCTCCTGAGGGCTTCCGGATTGTCTGCAAAATACTCTTCACTTATAATCTTGTGCATAATCTGACTCCTTTCAAATTTTAGCGTTTGACCGCTCCCATACTCAAACCACTTACCAAATACTTGGAAGCGACCTGAGAAACAATAATCGGTGGGAGTATTGCTAGAATCACTGCAGCTGCTATACGGCCATAGTTTAGACCGGTAATGTCATAGAAGCCCAAAATAGCTACTGTGACAGGCTGACTATCTCCCGAGGATAGGACAAAGCCATTCATGAAATTGTTCCACGCATAGATAAATGACAAGACTGTCGCAGCAGCTATGCTAGGCTTTGCCAGCGGCAAGATTATCTTCAGAAAGCTTTTTGCCCTAGAGTAGCCATCCAACATAGCAGCCTGCTCCAAATCATATGGCAAATCATCAAATCCAATACGGGATATCCAGATTATAAGGGGCAGAGATATGAGAATATAGACCCAAACAAGGCCACCTGTAGTTCCGTAGAGGCCAACTCTTTGATATATCAGATAAAGAGGGACTATAGTCAAAAGCTCAGGCACAAAGCGAAATGACATGAACATCATTGCGAGCGTCTCTTTGGTCTTATTCTTAAATCTTGAAAGACCGTAGGCCGCTGGAATGCCCACAAGAAGGGAGATACCCACAGAACTGACAGAGAGAACGACTGTATTGCCAAGGGCACGCACAAACTTCTCTACCTTTTTTGTCATTACCAAATCTTCTGTAACAGCCTCTCCTATGTTTCCTATTCTGGAAAATATGCTGACATAGTTATCCAGCGTAAAACCTGATGCCAAGTCTGGGGGCCAGGAGGTAATCTGGGCCTGATTCATGAAGGATAAAATCAATATCCATATAATGGGTCCAATAAAGAATATAAAGGCCACGATCAAGAAAAGGTTTGTTGCTAGGCGCATTCCCGGGCTTAGTGTTTGACCACTCTTTTTTACATTCTTAATAACTTGCCTTTCCTGTTTGTTGTGTTTCAAAATCTTATCCTCCTTTCTCAACCACCTATCCTCTTACGGGCAGAGGTCCATGCATTAATAAGCTTGGTTCCGAGCACCATGTTGATTACCCAGACTAAGACCATAATAGTATTGCCTTTGGCAATATCCATGGAAGAAAAGGACAAAACGTATCCCAATATGCAGAATACAGTCGTGCTGTCACCAGGCCCGCCGGCTGTCATGCCCCATATTACATCAAAGCATTTGATGCAGTCAATAAATCTGAAAATAAAGGCAACAAGAACAGTAGGAAGCATAATGGGGAAACTGATGTTTCTTAGAATATTGAACTTTGAAGCGCCGTCCACTGAAGCCGCTTCGATTGGATCTTTGGGTAAGCCCCGCATACCTGCTAGTATTATCAGAACCATAAACGGTGTGTATATCCATATGTCTACCAAAATAACAGTAAACATGGAACTGTCGGGGCTGGCTCCCCACTGGAAATCACCCTTGCCAAAAAAACTCATCAAATAATTTACTATACCAAACTTGCTGTTGAGCATCAGCTTAAGAGCAAGCGTAGCTACCACAGGTGCTATCATAAGAGGAAGAGAGATTAATCTGCGCATGACCTTAGCCATGATCGTTTCTGTATTCATTAGAACTGAAAGGGCAAAGGCCAGCAGCAGTTCCATGCCTGTGGCAATCAAGGTGAACTGCGTGGTTTTCCATGCCGAATTCAGGAAGTTTTCCGAAGTTAATAATATCCAGTAATTCTGGAACCAATTAAACTTAACATTTGCTGCGCCCAGGCGATAGTTTGTGAATGTCAACCAAATGCCCCAAATAAATGGCAACATGAATAAAATGGTGACTAATAAAGCCGGATACACTATCATAGTATATGGGCGCTCATTTTTGCTAATAGCCAGCTGAATTCTATCAGCATCGCTATCGGCATAGCCCTTTTTTTTGATAATACTCATACTTGTCTCTCCGCCATAAGTGATATCCTCTCACGGGGTGAGAGCAAAACTCCCACCCCGTCGAGGTCTGCTTTAAATATCAGCCCATCCTACAGGCCAATGAAACTGTGACAATTAATAATTTTCATTGTAGTACTTGGAGACATCAGCAAGTGCTTCTGCAGCGGTCTTGCTGCCGAGAACCGCATTTTGCAGCTCACCGGCCAGAATATAGCCATAGTCATTAAATCCAGTTGCAGGGGTAAAGAGAACGTCTGCAACAGCAACGGTCTCGTCCCAAGCGGACATAAAGTCGGTCAAGCCACTTTCTTCAAGGCTCTTAATGAAAGCGGGATCTTCCATGGCAGATTTTCTGGTGGGGAATGCCAGCCGACTGCCGGAGGACTGTCGCAGAGCACCGGTGCAATACTGGATGAAGTACCAGGCAGCTTCTTTGTTTTTGCTGTTGGCGTTTATGCCGAGGTTCCAACCGAAAATGATAGACTTGGCTTTGTCAGCACTGTCAACGTAGGCAGGACCTGCAACATTGATGTTGCCCTGGGCAACAGACTCCTCGCCGTCGGCTATCCATGTTGCAAGAGAAGGTGCATCTATAGCCATGGCGCACTTACCGGACTGGAGATCAGTAAGTACCTCGTACCAGGTCATGTTGGCCCAATCCGCTGGTCCTACTGTGTTCAGCATCTCTGCCACCTTTTCAAGACCACGAATGTTCTCTTCACTGTCAAATATGGGGTTGAGTTCAGAGTCGAAATCGCCGCCGCCGCAACTTAGGATGGTCTGCCAAATACCCCCATAGAGCATATCAACGCTCTTAAAGCCGCGCATTGCAACTCCATACATACCGGGCTCATTCTCTTGAATGATTTTACCAGCTTCGATGATTTCATCGATAGTTTCGGGGACCTCAATGTCATACTTCTCGAACAGGTCAGTTCTGTAAAGGAGATTGAAAACTATCCAGCCAAAGGGCATAGCGTACTGCTTGGACTGATCAGTGTTGCGGCCAAGAGGAGTTCCACTTACGCCATCCCAGTAGCAGTAGTTGAGAACGCTATCATAAAAATCGTCCATGTTGAGTTCGGGATCTGCAAGGGTCGAGTCGTTGATGTAAGCATCCAGGGGCTCTATCCAGCCATTGGGAACAAAGTCAAATAGGTTGGTAAAGCTGATCATATAAACGTCGTACTCATCGGATTTTGCTGAGGAAAGGAGCTGAATCTTGTTGGTGTAGTCAGCTTCAGGAACGAAGTCGACCTTATCAACGGTAATTCCGGTCAGTTCCTGGAACGGCTCAATCGCCTCAAGGATCTGTTCATTGTAAACACCTTCCACGCCGGTGATGCTGATAGTAGTACCCTCATAGCGTCTCCAATCGAATCCCGCTGGGGCGGTGATCGTTTCTTGAGCAGCAGGTGCCTCAGTTGCAGGAGCGGAAGACTGCCCGCAAGCGCACATTGTAAACACCATAACAAGTGCCAGGATCATTGCTAATAATTTTTTCATGTTTCCTCCTTAAAATTAATTATATTTTCTTCCCTCTTGGGATCCATTACAAGAGTTGATATTCGCCTTTCAAATATAACGTAAAGATGTTCCAGTCTTTGTGTCAAAGTAGTGGAGGTTGTCAGCAGTCACATAGAGCGATATTATGCTGCCAATTGCAGGCTTGACATCAGGGGATATGTCTGCAGATATAATGTAGGATCCCATCCGAATCTTTATTATTGCATTCTCTCCCAGCAACTCATAAAGGAATACTTCACCACGAAGCTCTATCTCATCAATGGCTCCTCTCTTTTCCAGTTTGCAATGAATAGGGCGCATACCTACTGTCAACTCGCTATAATTCTGAGCTATTGCTGCCAGTTCTCTAGCGATGGGGAATGCAATCCTGGGCTCTTCCTTGGCTATAAGTTTCCTTTTATCATTGTCTACTATCGTAGTACAGTGGACAAAGTTCATCGAGGGCTCACCAACAAATTCTGCCACAAACGTATTTCTGGGGTTCTCCAATATCTCTTCTCGTCTACCAATCTGCAGAAGTTTGCCAAAATCCATGACAGCAATACGATCGGCCAAGGCGAAAGCTTCCTCCTGATTGTGGGTAACATATATCATTGTAAGGCCCAGCTCATTATGTATTTCCCTTATCTTCATGGACACATCCTGTCTGGCTCTTAGATCTAGATGAGATATGGGCTCATCCAGAAGAGCTACAGAGGGTTTTCGTACCAGGGCTCTGGCTAAGGAAACTAACTGCTGCTGTCCACCGCTTAAACCAAATGGCTTCTTCTCAGCAATATCGCCAATACCGAACAGTTCAATTATTGTATCTGTGCGCTTGCTTATTTCTTCTGGCTTCATGCCCTTAGCCTTCATGCAAAAGCCGATGTTTTCTCTAACGGACATGTGCTGATAGAGCGCATAGGATTCAAAGGAAAGAGCGGTATTTCTCTCAGCAGCCTGAAGCTTGTTGACTACCTTGCCGTCAAATTCAAGAGTTCCAGAGGTTATACCCTCAAGCCCGGCTATCATCCGCATAGTAGAAGACTTACCGCATCCGGAAGGGCCCACGATGGAAATAAACTCGCCGTCAGCAATATCCATGTTCAGATCTTGAACTGCGTAAGTGAGTTGCCCGGAAGAATAATAGTATTTATTTACATGGCTCAGCTTTATTGATGACATCCCGCATTGCCCTTCCTTTCCATGTTCTCCTCAGTCTCTGCGTCAAACAAATAGCTCTTATCAAGATCAGGCTTGATATAAATCTTTTGGCCAGCTTTTACGCTGATATAGTTTTCTGTCAAAATAGATATGTACTTTCCGTCAGGCAGCTTGCAGATGATTATTCCCCTGAAATTCCGTATCTCCGCACCTACTGTCTCTGCCTCACAGTATCCGGTTTCCTCCGGCTTTTCAAAGCTGTAATTCCAGTTTCTGGGTCTGCATGCGAAAAACACTGTCTCTTTGTCATAGCCTGAAAGCTGATATTTCAGCTTTTCAGAAAGCTTACCAGTGGAAAAATACTCAGAAACTAGCCGCTCTCCAGCGCTGTCCAATTTAAGTTCCAATACATTTATTTCAGGCTGCCCGAACATTTTTGCCACGGCCAGATTTGCAGGATGTATATATATCTCCTCAGGAGTGTCAAGCTGGGCTATATGTTTATTGTACAGAACGCACACTCTGTCGCCTAGGGCCATCGCTTCGGAGTAGTCGTGGGTGACATACACCACTGTGGCATCACCAAGAGTGGACTTCAGGCTCTGAAACTCTGTACGCAGCTCATTACGGAGCTTGGCATCCAAATGGGCCAAAGGCTCATCTAGCAGGTATGTTGGTGCCTCCATAACAAGCGCTCTTCCCAATGATACTCTCTGTTTCTGACCTCCGCTAAGCTGCTTTGGCAAACGTTTGAGGAACTGTTCGATACCCAACATTTTCGTGGTTTCATGCACCTTCCTATCTATCTCTTGTTTAGGTACATGGTTATTTTTCAGTACACCCGACAAATTGTCATATACAGACAAATGAGGGTATAGAGTATAGTTTTCAAAGGCCATACGAATTCCACGCTTACTGGCCGGCTTCACGGTTACATCTTCGTCATCGATATATATGCTTCCTGAACTCACATACTCTAAACCGCATATCAGCTTTAACAAGGTGCTCTTACCAACACCCGAAGGGCCAAACAACACAAAAAACTCATTCTTTTCTATGGTAAAACTCAAGTTTTCAAGGACGCTGTTATTGCCATAAACTTTGTTAACATTTTCAAAAACGATTCTATTGCTCAAGAGAGTTCCTCCTCTTTTTCACATGCTGGATAATGTGTATATTCTGATTCCCCGTTACGCATTCAAAGCAGAAGCTTATGCTCTGCCTTCCTTGGCAAGTCTTGCCAGGCAGCGCTCCACATTTATTAGCATGCGCGGAACATGGAAAGCGCCCTTAAACATGTTGCCCTTGCAGATAGGTTCGGTAGGCGTATTGTCATTATGTAAATATCCCAGCCATTCTCCATACTCTGGATCTCTAAAATACTTTGTGGCATAGGCATCCGCTCTGGTGAACCAATCCCAGTATTCTTCCTTGCCTGTTATCTCGTAAAGGCGGATGCTGGCAATAAGCAATTCACAACAACCCCACCATACTTTCATATCATGTTCTAGATACTCAGGTGTATAGCCCAAAACATCGCGGAAGTAAATAATACCCTCGTTCTTTTTGTCCCAACCCCTTTCAAGCGCCCACTGGAAGATATTCTCTATCTTGGGCAATAGTTTTTTGTCACCACTGCGCTCCATCTGCTCCAGCAAAAACCATACTGCCTCTATACAGTGGCCCGGATTGATGAACCGTCCTTGACTCGAATCAGAGTCAAAGTTTCCTTCGGGAGTAACATTCTCCAGTACAGCCCTGAGATCCTCGCGGTAGAATACAGTCATTATTTCGTCAGTTAATTCTCTGGCACTCTCACTGTAGATTTCATAATTCTCCTTATCGCAGTTCTCCATAACATGGCACACGTTCAAGAGTATCATAGCTTCAGCAAATGTCCGATAGCTTCTGACCTTTGGATTTAATTTTGGCTTAGGGTGGGATGGATCAGTTGAGCGATCATGATATATGGACAGCACCATCCGATAATAGTGTCTAGCTGTCTCTATACTTTCAGGATTGTCAAACGCCCTGCCATAGGCAGCGCTTCCTAAGACATAAAAACATTCACTGAACATATATCTGCGCTTGCGCAGAGGTTTCCCGTCTCCTGTAACAGTGAAATACATACGGCCATCATCTGGATCAATACAATAGTTATCTAAGAACGTCTTACACAGATCAGCGGCTTCCTTCCACTCGGGGAGTACACCATACACATTGCAAAGCTCGGAGAATAGCCACAGTGCCCGTCCGTTGAGCCAGACACTCTTATCATGGGTGTACAATGTGCCATCTCTCATCAGAGCTGTATACAAGCCACCATTTCTTCGGTCAATGCCATGCTTAAGCCAGAACTGGAGACAGTCTTCATAAAGTTCTCTACGATATGCGTCTAGATAACACTCAAATATATTCGACATCTTAATCTCCTTTTGTTTGCAATTGCTATTACACGGTTCACGCCCTGGTATGTTAGTAATTAAATCTTATCAACTGACACAATTATTTCATCTTCCTTGCTTAATGTCAATAGCTAGTAAATATTTCTGCCTTTTTTACAAATGCACTTGCTAGTTTATGTTGAAAAATTACAGCCTTTGAGGAGACAAAAAATATTTAAAATGCTTTAGTTGCCCTTGCTATTGACAATATCCCACAAAAAAATGTATAGTAATACTTGTTACCGTTCTTGTTAATAATTGGATAATTGGAATCGTTGAAAATGAGGAGTCTATCATGCTTCAGAATCATTCAGTCGGGGTATCATCTGTCCGCGAACATAACCAGCTTGCCATATTGGAAACAATCTACAATAAGGGCAGCATTTCTCGGGCTATGCTTGCTAAAGAGCTGCATATCAGCAAGCCAGCTGTGGCGGATAATTTGGAGTATTTAATTGCGGCGGGGTTAGTAATAGAGGCTGGCGAAGGTGAGAGTGCAGAATCCGGTGGAAGAAAGCCCAGAATGCTCCGGTTTGATGGCAGCGGGCGATATGTTATCTCAATTGACCTTAATTTTTCTCGTCCACTTTTTGTGTTGGGTAATCTTAATAATGAGATAGTCTCTGAATTTGAGGTGTCCGTTAATGAAAGCGCTGATATGAAAGCGTATTTGTCTATTATAAAAAAGGGCATTCAAATTCTTATGGCATCAAGAGGGCTTGAGGACGAGAATCTTGTCTGCATTGCTATCTCATCTCCCGGCATATTCGACAGCGAGGGAAACTTACGTGACCGCAATCCTTCCTATAGAGGAATTCCCTGGGCAAACATTGACATTAGACCATATTTAAGTGAGAACTTTGATGTTCCAGTCATTGTACGCAATGACATACATGCAGCTACTATCGGTGAGTGGGCTCAGGGCAATTCAACGGAGGATATGATTTTCCTAGGTTGTGGCCTTGGAGTTGGTGCTGGTATCGTATTGGACGGTGAGCTGTTGGAGGGGAAAAATTTTTCAGCAGGCCAGCTGTATAATTACACTGATTTTGCAGGCTTTAAGGCAGGCATGTCTCTGGAAGATCGCATATGCATGAATGCACTTTTGCAAAAATCAGAAGCGGCACTTAGCAATGGAAGCGCCAAATACCTTAAAGCCTCCGGAGATAATGGACTGTGCTTTCAGGATATTGTCTATGCCTACGAAAAGGGTGACCCGATTGTTCTAGATATGATTTACGAAATTGGACTTGAGCTTGCAGTCGTGGTATCAAACATGATGAATTTTCTCTCCATACGCAATTTGGTCATTGGTGGTGAATATGCGGTGTTTGGTGATTGTCTGCTGAATGCCTTTGATGATTTCTTTTCCTGTCAGACTGCTTCTAAGCCTCAGCTGGGAGTTTCGCTAAACGGCAGGTATTCGGGTATATATGGTCTGATGTATTTGGCAAGAAATAACTATTTCCGGGTTGTGTGCAAGCGGCCGGTCCTTAGCAAAGCTGAAGTATAATGAGCGTTAATGGCCTCTCTTATTTAGGAGTATTTTTGTGCTGTATATAGACTATCATATTGGTGTAAAAAAAGGATGCGGACAAAATCCTGGACCTCAAATAGGACAGGAGGTAAACAATGTACACATTCGAGGAACGCATGAAGGCCGTAGAACTATACATTCAGTCTAGTTACAGTGAGGGCATAGTTATCCGCACGCTGGGGTATCCTTTCTATGCGGCGCTTAGGAATTGGTATAAAGAATATCTCTCTACGGGCAGCCTCCATGCAGCCAGTTCATCAAAGCCTCGCTATACAGAAGCGCAAAAGGTTATGGCCGTTGAATACTACGCATCCAATCGGACAACGCTGATCCAGGCTTGCCGCACATTAGGATAACCTACCCGCTATGTGCTAAAACGTTGGATTTTAGAAATTCGTCCCGAACTGCTGGAAAAACATAGAGCCTCTTGCACAGAGAGCAAGCATTTAGTAAGATACACGCAAGAGCAGAAACAGGAAGCAGTCGAAGCCATGCTGATTCATGGGATTCCAGATTACAAGGTCACTGCTCAATGCTGTGTCAGTAGAGCCACACCTTATAATTTGAAACGGCGGCTTCTGGTGAGAAGCGTGGTTACACAAATAGCCAAGGCATCATTATACTGAACAGAGTTAAATCAAAGAGTCCCTTGAGGCAGAAATTGCGGATTTGAAGCAACAAATATACCGTCTTCAAATGGAGCGAAATGCACTGAAGAAAGCGGCTGAACTACTAAAAAAAGTGGGCGGCATCAATCTGATCCATCTGGAAAACGCAGAAAAGGCCGAGGTGATTGGTGCTTTTCGCTCTGTATATCGGCTAAAGGACTTACTCCAGCAATTCCAAATCTCCAAAAGCAGTTATTTTTACAGTGCCCATGCGTCCAGAAAGGACAAGTATAAGGAAATGCGCTGTGAAATCAAGAGAATCTTCCAAGAAAACGCATCCTGCTATGGATACCGCCGAATTTATATTTGTCTGAAGAAGAGTGGTATAACCTTATCAGAAAAGGTTGTGCGCCGTATTATGCGCCAAGAGAAGTTGGAAGTTTATGTTTCTTCTCATAGAAAATATAGTTCCTACATGGGAGAAATTAGTCCGGAAGTCCACAATATTCTGCAGTAATATTTCCACGCTGCGGCGCCAAATCAAAAAGGAGACTATCCCAAAGTTTGTGTAAACCTCCTGAGTGGTGTAGAATAGAAGCACCACTCAGGAGGTTTACCATATGGCTAGAAAGAATCGCAC
>ERZ827478.546-NODE-546-length-36529-cov-23.238608_pt1 | contig 36529 bp, 32 predicted proteins | sample MGYA00519705_ERZ827478 | MGnify/ENA primary metagenome ERZ827478 (study PRJEB31778, sample SAMEA3449318) | human gut metagenome | biome: human gut; feature: human-associated habitat; material: faeces | place: United Kingdom | collected 2010/2012 ...
GGTGCTTGCCCAAAGAAACGGTGTCGAGCCGCCAAAGAAAAGCGCTTTTTTACCTCGGCGTCTCCACCATCCGCGTGAGCGCTACCAGTCGGTGGCCGGGACGTTCCTCGCCCGACTTGGGGGAGGGGGCTGGTGCGGTTTTTTTGGCGCGCGCTTCTCATAAAACAAAAAACGCCCCCATAGGGGGCGTTTTTGGGTCTGTTTGCTTCATCCGTTGAGGTAGTCGACGGCTACCTGGGCGTAGAGGGCGGAGCCGGTCTCCATGGCGCTCTCGTCGATGCAGAACATGTCGCTGTGCTGCGGGGCGTCGCCGCCTCCGCCGAGGGCCACGAAGGCGCAGGGGATGTGGGACGTGTACTCGGCAAAGTCCTCACCGCCCATGTTGCGCTGGAAGGGGAATATCTTCTCGGGCGGCACCAGCTTTTCGGCCGCGGCCCGGGCGATGGCCGTCATATGCGGCTCGTTGACTAGGATCTCGGTCTTGAACTGGTAGTCGAGCTCCGCCGTGCAGCGGTAGGCCGCGGCGGTCTGTTTGGCGATGCGCTCCATGATCTCCGGCATGTGCGGATGGATGTCCTTGTTGAAGATGCGCACCGTTCCCTCGAGCACGGCTTCGCCGGAGATGATGTTGAAACGTGCGCCGGAGTGGAGCGTGCCCACCGTCACGACGATGGGGTCAAGCGGGCTGAACTCGCGGCTGGAGATGGTCTGCAGCGCCAGCACTATGGCCGAGGCAGCGACGGTGGCGTCGATGCCCTCGTCGGGGAGCGCGCCGTGGCTTGCCTTGCCGGTGACCGTCAGCTTGAAGTAGTCGGCGGCGGGGTGGAGCGTGCCCTCGGAGAGCGAGAGCGAGCCAGCGGGCCGCCGGGAGAAGATGTGCTGGCCGAAGGCGGCGTCCACGCCGTCCAGGACGCCCTGCTCAACGATGCACTTCGCGCCGCTGGCAAGCTCCTCGGCGGGCTGGAAGATGAGCTTGACCGTGCCGCAGAGCTCGTCCTTCACGGTGGAGAGTATCTTCGCCGCGCCCAGCAGCATGGCGGTGTGCGTGTCGTGGCCGCAGGCGTGCATATAGCCCTCGTTCTCGGAGGCGTAGGGCAGGCCGGTCTTTTCGGTGGTGGTGAGCGCGTCGATGTCCGCGCGCAGGGCGATGCACTTGCCGGGCTTTCCGCCCTTTATCTCGCCCACAAGGCCCGTGGGCTCAAAGAGGCGGTAGGGGATGCCCATCTTGTCGAGCTCCTCGGCGATGCGCTTTGTGGTGCGGAACTCCTCAAAGCTTGCCTCCGGGTGGCGGTGAAAGTCGCGGCGCATCTCCACGACGTAGGGATAGACCTCATGGGCCAGCTTCTTGATGTCAGCCATAGTGTTCTCCTTCCTCGGGGCACGCGCCCCGGCGTGTGTCGGGCGACGGTATGACCGCCTCGCCGAGCGAGGCGGTCATTTCTCATCTAATATTCTGCTGTGTGCGGTGCTGCTGACTCAGCTCTCGAGTATCTTGAGGGCCGTGGCGACCATCGCCGTGACGCCGCACTCGAGCGCCTCCTCCTGGAAGGTGCAGCGGGCGTCGTGCAGGGAGTGGGGCGCGTCGCCCAGGTAGCCGGCGTTGAGCAGCAAAAACAGGCTCGGCGTGCCGGTGGCGTTGCCATAGTAGCTGAAGTCCTCGCTGAAGGAGAGCGGCTCTTCCAGGTTGTCGACGTAGTCCGGGCCGAGGGCCTCGGCGACAGCCTCGGCGCCTATCTTGAGCAGCTTGGGGTCGTTGACCACGGAGCCGTAGCCTTCGATGTGCTCGACGTCGAACTTGCAGGCGCTCAGCTCGGCGGTGCCGCGGGCGAGGCGCATGACCTCGTCGTAGATGACCTTGCGGGTCTCCTCGCCGTAGGTGCGGCAGACCATCTCAAGGCTGGCGGTGCTGGGGATGATGTTGACGGCCTCGCCGCCCTTGATGACGCCGATGGAGACGATGGCGGTCTTGAGCGGGTTGACGCGGCGGGCGACGATCTGCTGGGCGTTAACGATGAACTGAGCCAGCGCGAGGATGGCGTCGTGGCCGTTTTGCGGCTGGGAACCGTGGGCGTTCTGGCCGGTGACCTTGACGTTGTAGAGGTCGAAAGCCGTGGTGGCGATGCCGTTATACATGCTCACGGCGCCGACCTTGGGTCCTCCCGGCGAGATGTGGGTGGCCATGATGGCGTCGACGTGCGGGTTCTCCATGACGCCGGCCTCGACCATGGGGCGAGCGCCGCCCATGGGGGCCTTCTCCTCGCCCGGCTGGAAGATGAGCTTTACAGTGCCGGGCAGCTGGTCGCGCATGCCGCAGAGCACCTTGGCCGTGGCGAGCAGCATGGAGATGTGCGTGTCGTGGCCGCAGGCGTGCATGACGCCGTCGTTCTGGCTTGCGAAGGGCAGGCCGGTCTCCTCCTTGACGGGCAGAGCGTCGATGTCCGCGCGGATGGCGACGCACTTGCCGGGCTTGGCGCCCTTGATGATGGCGACCGCGCCGGTGGGCAGCGGGCGCTCAACGCTGTCGCAGCCGAAGCTCTTGAGGAGCTCTACTATCTTCTCCGTCGTGCGGAACTCGTTGTTGCTCAGCTCCGGATGGGCGTGGAAATCGCGCCTCCAGGAGAGCATCTCATCGGATATTTCATGAGCTCTGGCTCTGATGTCCATGATGTTTAGTCCTTTCTAACTTAAAATATGGGATTAGGGGAGACGGTGTCCGTCTCCCCATTATTGAGCTTCGTTATTATCAGAAGACGAGCAGGTTCGCCATGTAGCCCGCGATCAGGATGCTGGTGATGGAGACGGTGACCATGCCGGCGATGAGCATCTTGGGCATCATGTGGTCGAGCATGAGCTGCTTCTCCTGGTCGTTGGCGGCGGTGGCGTTGACGACCTCGTTGGTGACGATGTAAGTGCCGGGGAAGCCGAAGAGGCAGGTGCTGCCGATGGCGCAGCTCATCTGCCAGCTCACGCCGAAGATCTTGCCGACCAGCGTGGAGATCACGAGGAAGGTGATGCTGCCGGTGACAACGACGACGAGCAGGGGCCAGAGCATGCCGGCGACCATGTCGGGCGTGGACTGGGCGAGGTTGGTGAAGATGGACAGCGTGACGACGACGAGCATGAAGCCGTCAGCACCGGCCTTGCCCATGGGGCCGACATCGAGGAAGCCGAGCTCCTTGAACACGACGCCGTAGATGAGCGCGAAGATCAGAGCGCTGATGGTGAAGGCACTGCCGGTGTCGGCGATCATGCCGTTGATCCAGTTGGCGGTGATGGTGGCGAGGAAGCCGACAAGGGCGACCTTGGCCATGATGATGTTGGCGCCGTTGTACTTGTCGGGCAGGGGCGGGATGAGACGCTTCTTGGTGACGGCGTCGGCGGCGGCTATCTTGGCGGTGACGCCCTTGAGCTCCTCGCCGGACTCGACGAGGCGGCGGACACGCTTGGCCTCGCTCTTCAGGCAGAGGGAGCAGACGGGGTAGCCGACGAAGCCCTGCACGACCATGACGAGGGCGGCAAAGACGCCGAGCTCGACGCTGTAATCGGCAACGGCATTCTGCATGGTGAGGGTGGCGACAACGCCGCCGGAGAGGATGGGCGCGCCGACGATGACGTAGTTCCTGTCGGAGACGATGAGGCCGCCGAGGAAGTAGATGCCGAGGCTGATGGCTATGCAGGCCGCAGCGGCTATGATAACGGTCTTCCACTGGTCGGCAAAGTCACGCAGCTTGATGGTGGTGCCCATGTGCACGAGCAGCATGGTCACGAGCACGCCGGAGACGAGCAGCAGCGTGGAGTCGTCGAACATGGTGTTCGGGAGCACCTTGGTCCAGAAGCCGGCCAGGAAGATGACCGAGGACAGGAAGAGCATCGAGACGATGGCCTTTGTCTTCGTGGCGACCATGTCGCCTATGCCGAAGACGAGCAAGATTACGAATGTTGCAAGGATCGGTAGCATGGATAAGCACCTCCAAATTTTTAACCGTCGGGACTGTGTCTGCCCCTCGGGTCCCCCAAAAAATCGGGCTTATGCGGATGATGATACTACGTTTCTTTCAGGAATGCAATGCGTTAAATCGGAGATTGTGAAAAATTTGTGAACACGGACGATTTTTGTTTAAAGCTTTATGAGCAAAAGACACAAAAAGCACAAAGGCCGGGCCTTTGTGCTTTTAGAAAATTAAGTTTTATTTCAACTATCTGCCATATATGGACGCTCGGGCTGGTTTTGGTCGGTATTTTATGCCCGAAACCAGGCCCATGGCGGCAAACATGGAGAAGAGCGAGGAGCCGCCGTAGCTGAAGAAGGGGAGCGTGATGCCGACGACGGGGGCGATGCCTATGCACATGCCGACGTTCTCGAAGGTCTGGAACACGACGGTGGCGGTGACGCCGAAGCAGACGAGCATGCTCATGGTGCTGCCGGAGCGGAGCCCGACCTGGATGCAGCGGATGACGATTATCATGAGCAGCAGCAGCACGAGGCAGGCGCCGATGAGGCCGAGCTCCTCGCCGATGACGGCGAAGATGAAGTCCGTGTGCTTGCCGGGGATGGCGTTGGACTGGCTCTGCGTGCCATCGCCGAGGCCGGTGCCTGTGAGCTGGCCGGATGCGAGCGCTATCTTGGACTGGTTCTGCTGCCAGTTGATGCCCGTGTTGTCCGGGTCTATGCTGGAGTCATAGGGCGCGAGGATGCGGTTGCGCTGATAGTCCTCGAGGAAGTAGGTCCAGAAGATGGGCACCATGCAGGCGATGGCCGCCGCGCCCATGATGAACCAGTAGATCTTGACGCCCGCGACGAAGAGCATGACGGCGAAGATGAAGAAGTACACCAGCGCGCTGCCGAGGTCCTGCGCCGTGACCAGAATGAGGCCGAACATGAGGATGAAGTGGCCGACAATCTGGGCGACGGAGGTGACGGAGTTGAGATTTTTATAGTCCTTGAGGTAGGCGAGCTGCTTTGCAAGGACGATTATGAAGGCCAGCTTGACGATCTCGGTGGGCTGGATGCCTATGCCGAAGAAGCGGAGCCAGCCGTTGTTGCCCGTGTCGCTCACCGCGCCGAAGGGGATGAGTGACAAAAGCAGCAGCGCGCTCAGGCCGTAGAGCCAGGTCCAGTGCTGGGCGAAGATGTCCACGTCGATGACGGTCATCGCTATGAAGAGCAGCATGCCGAGCACCAGAGCCAGGGTCTGGACTATGACGAACTGGGCCGAGCCGTTTTCGTATGATTTGGTCGCGCTGGCGATTACGACTATGCCGTAAAGCGCGCAGATGACGCTCATTGTAAAGAGGAACATGTCCGCCCGATGCACGAAGTCGCGCAGCTGGGGCAGGAATTTTTTCAAGGCCCTCACCTCGATACAGGGAATATGGCATTATGGGATTATAGCACATTCTTTGGCTTTACGCAACGGCGAAGCCGGTGTATAATAGAATGCCGCATAAAAAGAAGGAGGCGGAATATGCGGGAGATAATATCAAACAGCGAGCGGGATACGGAGCTCGCGGGGGAGCGCTTCGGCGCAGAGGTGCCGGACGGCGCCGTGGTTGCGATGTACGGTGAGCTCGGCTCGGGCAAGACGGCCTTTGTGCGCGGCATGGCCCGGGGCATGGGCATAGACTGCCGCGTCTCCAGCCCCACCTTCACCATCGTGAACGAATATCTCGGCAAGAGGGAGCTCATCCACTTTGACATGTACCGGCTCGCCTCGGCGGACGAGCTCTGGGACATCGGCTGGGAGGACTACCTCGCGCGCGGCGCGGTCTGCGCCGTGGAGTGGAGCGAGAACGTCGAGGGCGCCTTCTACGGCGATGAGATAAAGGTCATCTTTGAAAAAACGGGCGAGAATTCTCGCCTCATCAGGATAGAGGGGGAGTGAGCCCATGCTGATACTCGGACTGGAGTCCTCCGCAAAGGCGGCGTCGGCCGCGCTTTGCCGGGACGGGGAGCTCATAGCTCAGTATAGCCAGTGTTCGGGCCTTACACACAGCCGGACGCTGCTGCCCATGGTCGAGGACCTGCTGAAGAACACGGAGACGAAGCTCGCGGACGTGGATGCCGTTGCGGTGGCGCGCGGGCCGGGCTCGTTCACGGGCATACGCATAGGCGTGGCGGCGGTGAAGGGGCTGTGCTGGGGCTCGGAGAAGCCGGCGATAGGCGTGTCCACGCTGGCGGCCATGGCCTGGAACGGCGTCGCCGCTGGCGAAGGCACACGCGTCTGCTGCTGCATGGACGCGAGGCGCCAGCAGATATATAACGCGGTCTTTGAGATAAGAGACGGCAAACCGGTCCGTCTTGTTCCCGACCGGGCGATAGCGATAGAGGAGCTGGCCGCGGAGCTGGAAAAATGCGAAAAACGTGTTTTTCTTGTTGGAGACGGCGCGCGACTGTGCTATAATCGTCTGGGCGAGCTGGGCATCAGCTGCACCCTGGCCCCGGAACCGCTGACGCAGCAGAGCGCCTACGGCGTGTGCCGCGCGGCGGAGACGGAGACCCCGGCCCCGGCTTCGGAGCTGCTGCCGGTGTATTTGCGGCTGTCCCAGGCAGAACGGGAGCGGCAGGCCAGACTGTCGCAGAGATAAAAGAATAAAAGGAGACGAACCCCCATGAGCAATGTGCACGTATTCGACCATCCCCTTATCCAGCACAAACTGAGCATCCTGCGCGACAAGAACACAGGCTCCAAGGCCTTCCGTGAGCTTGTCAGCGAGATAGCGATGCTGATGTGCTACGAGGCGACCCGCGACCTGCCCCTGGAGGACGTCGAAGTCGAGACCCCGCTGGCTGTTGCGAAGTGCCGCCACATAGCGGGCAAGAAGCTGGCGATAGTGCCCATCCTCCGCGCCGGCCTGGGCATGGTGGACGGCATGGTGGCCCTGATGCCGAACGTGAAGGTCGGCCACATCGGCCTCTACCGCGACCCCAACACGCTCGAGCCGGTGAAGTACTACTTCAAGATGCCGCCCGACATCCAGGAGCGCGACGCGATAATCGTCGACCCGATGCTGGCCACCGGCGGCAGCGCGGCTGCTGCGGCGATGTTCCTGAAGGAAGTCGGCGTCAAGCACATCAAGCTCATGAGCATCATAGGCGCGCCCGAGGGCGTGGAGCGCATGCAGACCGAGCACCCGGACGTGGACATCTACGTCGCGGGCATGGACGAGAAGCTCAATGACCACGGCTACATCGTCCCCGGCCTCGGCGACGCTGGCGACCGCATCTTCGGCACGAAATAAGAGAAAAAACACCGCCCGGAGGCGGTGTTTTTTTATGCGCGAAGCGCCCGCCACGCACCGACCCCTATCCCCAAGTCGGGCGAGGAACGTATAGTATACCGACTTGTAGCGCTCACGCGAATGGTGGAGCCGCCAGGGTAAAAAGCGCTTTTCTTTGGCGGCTCGACACCGTTTCTTTGGGCAAGCACCAAAGAAATGGGGTCGAATGGCAGGACAGGCCAACGACCCCTCCCAACGTAACGGCGCACACGCACAAACCCAAAGAAAAAAGCGGGAACCCCAAGCCGGGGTTCCCGCTGACTTTTTCACTTTACGCTCAGCCGAGGCTGGCTTCGGAGTAGATGTCGGTCCAGAGGCTGCTCATGAGCTGCTGGGCTTCAACGCTCAGGGCGCCGAAGGCTTCGCCGCGGGCGAGGGTCTCGGCGTCGGGGTAGGCCACGGGGCTGGAGGCCATCTCGGGGTCCATGTACTCCTTGGCGGCGCTCACCGGGGTGCCGTAGCCGAGGTAGTCCATGTTGCCGCCGCTGATCTCGGGCTCGCACAGGAAGTTGATGAAGAGCTCGGCCTCATACTTGTGCTCCGCGCTCGCCGGGATGCACATCGCGTCGATGAACACGTTGAAGGTCTCGTTCTCGGGCAGATAGAAGGCGAGGTCCGGGTTCTCCTGCATCATCAGCATGCAGTCGCCCGCGTAGTAAACGCCTATCCAGGCCTCCTCGTTGTCCATGGCGTCGTAGATGTTGTCCATGGAGTACTGCTGCACCAGCGGCTTCTGCTCCATGAGCAGGTCCGCCGCGGCCTGCAGCTCGTCCGGGTCCTCGGTGTTCAGACTGTAACCCAGGCGCGCCTCGGCGATGGCGAAGGCGTCGCGCTCGTTGCCCACCATCAGGATGCGGCCGGCGTACTTCTCGTTCCACAGGAGGTCCCAGCCGCCGACGTCGGCCTCGTCGACGTACTTAGTGTTGTAGATGATGCCCACGGTGCCCCAGGTATAGGGGACGGAATACTCGTTGTTCGGGTCGTAGGCCTGGTTCTTGAACTGCTCGTCGACCAGCTCATAGTTCGGGATGTTCTCGAAGTCGAGCGGGAGGAGCATATCCTCGGCTATCATGCGGGCTATCATGTAGTCGGACGGGATGATGACGTCGTAGCTCGCGCCGCCGTTCTTCAGGCGGGTGTAGAGCGCCTCGTTGGTCTCGTAGGTGGTGTAGTTTACCGTGATGTCGGGATACTTCTCCTCGAAGAGCTCGATGACGTCGATGTAGCCGTCCTCGCCGTCGGCAATGTTCATGCCCCAGTTGTAGACGTTCAGTGTGACCTTGCTGCTCCCGCAGCCGCTCAGCGCGGCAAGAGAGAGCGCAAGGGCCAGCACAAGCGCAATGGAAATTACCTTCTTTTTCATTGTTTTTTGTCCCCTTTCAGTCATGCGTTTTTTATGCGTTTTTTCTGCTTCCTCTCGTCGCGGGCCTGGATGATGTTCATCGCGACCATGACGATGAGAATAAGGAAGAACATGAGAGTGAACATCGCGTAAAGCGAGGGCGGTACCTGCTTTCGCGTGTAGGTGTATATCTCCACGGGCAGCGTGGCGAACCTGGGCCCGTAGACGAAATAGGAGATGACGAAGTCGTCCAGGCTCATGGTGAAGGCCATGATGGCGCCGGAGATGATGCCGGGCAGCAGCTCCGGGAGCACGACCTTGAAAAAGCCCTGAGCGGGCGTGCAGCCGAGGTCCTGGGCCGCGTCCATGAGCGAGGGGTCGAGCTGCCTGAGCTTGGGCATCACGGAGAGGATGACGTAGGGCAGGCAGAAGGTCACGTGCGCGATGAGCAGCGTAGCGAAGCCGAGGATGTCCTCCTTGCTGAGCATGACCCGCCCCACCAGCACGAAGAGCAGCGCGAGGCTGATGCCGGAGACTATCTCCGGGTTCACCAGCGGGATGTTGGTGAGCGACATGACGAGGCGGCGTATCCGCCCGCGCATGGCCTGTATGCCCAGCGCCGCGAGCGTGCCGAGCACCGTGGCGATGACGGCTGCGCAGACGGCGAGGATGACGCTGTTCGCGAGCAGGCCCAGGAGGTGGGAGTCGCGGAAGACGGAGACGTAGTTGTCCAGCGTGAAGCCCTCAAACTCGCTCAGATCCTTGCCGTCGTTGAACGAGCCTATGAAGAGGACTATCATCGGCAGGTAGAGGAAGATGTACACGAGCGCGGTCCAGACTTTGCCGAGGCGCTTCATATCGTGGCCACCCCCTCTTCGTCGTCCGTGAAGCGGTTCATGAGCCAGATGCTGACAAAGACGAGCACCATGAGCACCAGGCTCATCGCCGCGCCGAAGTTGCGGTTGAGCGAGCCCTTGAACTGGAGCTCGATGACGTCGCCTATCATGGTGTTGTTGGTGCCGCCGAGCTTCTGGGAGATGTAGAAGGTGGAGACGGCGGGGACGAACACCATCGTGATGCCGGAGACGATGCCGGGCACGGAGAGCGGCAGTATGACGCGGCGGAAGACCTGAAAGCTGTCGCAGCCGAGGTCCTGCGCGGCCTCTATGAGCCGGGGGTCGAGCTTCACGATGACGGTGTAGAGCGGCATTATCATGTAGGGCAGGTAGTTGTACACCATGCCCAGGATGACGCTGCCCGCGTTGCGTATGAGCGGGAGCGGGCCTATGCCGAAGTTGCCGAGGAAGGTGTTTATTATGCCGGTGTCGCGCAGCAGGGCCACCCAGGCCAGCGTGCGCAGCAGAAAGCTCATGCACATCGGCAGCGTCACGAGCAGGTAGAGCACCCTCTGCGTCCGGGCCGTGGTCTGGGCTATGACATAGGCCACGGGGTAGCCGATGACGAGGCAGATGGCGCAGGCCGCGAGCGCGTACCAGACCGAGCGCAGCAGCACGGGCATGTACTCCGCCGCGCGGGTGAGGTTCGTGAACGTGAACTCGCCGGAGTTCGTGGTGAAGGCGAAGTAGGCCACCATCGCCAGCGGGACGACGGTGAAGATGACCATCCACACGATGTACGGCGCCGCAAGAGCCTTAGTTCTCATGGAGCGCCTCCTCGGGAGGCACGTCCTCCCCTCCGATGACCGCGTCGGGGTCATTTATCTCGTCGTACTCGGCGGAGTAGGAGCTGTAATCTCCGAACATGCCCGAGTACTCGCTCTTCTTCATGACATGTATGTCGTCGGGGGTGAGCCTTATGCCTATGTACTCGCCGGGGCGGTGCAGGTCGGTGGTCTGGATGAGCCACTTGAAGCCCTTGAAGTCGACTATCGTGTCGTAGTGCACGCCCTTGAAGGTGACGCTGGTGACCGTGCCGCAGAGGTGGCCGCTGTCGGGCGGGACGATGTCCACGTCCTCGGGCCGGATGACGACGTCCACCGGCTCGTCGGGCGCAAAGCCCTTGTCGAGGCAGCGGAACTTGCGGCCGAAGAACTCGACCACGTAGTCGGCGCGCATGATGCCGTCGAGGATGTTGCTCTCGCCGATGAAGTCCGCGACGAAGGCGTTCTTCGGCTCGTTGTAGATGTCCTCGGGCGTGCCTATCTGCTGGATGCGGCCGCGGTCCATGACGACTACGGTGTCGCTCATGGCGAGGGCCTCCTCCTGGTCGTGCGTTACATATATAAAAGTGATGCCGAGCTGCTGCTGGATGCGCTTGAGCTCGTTTTGCATGTCCTTGCGCAGGCGGAGGTCGAGCGCGCCGAGCGGCTCGTCGAGCAGCAGTACCTCGGGCCGGTTCACAAGCGCGCGGGCGATGGCGACGCGCTGCTGCTGGCCGCCGGAGAGCTGGTCCGGCTTGCGCTTTTCAAAGCCCTTGAGCGACACTATCTCCAGCATCTCCGTGACGCGCTGCTCTACCTCCTTCTGCGGCACCTTGGCGATGCGCAGGCCGAAGGCGACGTTCTCGAACACGTTCAGGTGCGGGAACAGCGCGTACTTCTGGAACACCGTGTTGATGCGGCGCTTGTGGGGCGGGACATCATTAATCCTCACACCGTCAAACAGCACGTCGCCGCTCGTCGGCTGGAGAAAGCCGCCGATGATACGGAGAGTTGTTGTTTTGCCGCAGCCCGAGGGCCCGAGCAGTGTGAGGAATTCACTGTTGTTGAAATAGATGTTGATCGAATCGAGGACGGTCTCGCCGTCAAAATCCATCCGGCAATTTACCAGCCGAATAAGTTCCTTAGACATTATCCTCCCCCTCAGTCTTGCAGATACTTAGAAAGCCCACTCTCAGATGGCACGGATGATTACGGCTCCTAACACATAATAACCTTGCCGTCTGAGAGTGGGCTCTCTTGACAGTACACATGCATAATACATATAAACGCGGGGAATGTCAATCAAAATCGAATGCCGGGGAAATATTTTTCTGCGAAGTCAACTTTGGCGACGGAAAAGCTCCTGCCGTTTAGGTAATTTAACGCTCCGGCGTCGGTTTTGAAGGCAAATTCGAGGCGGTAGGAGTAGAGCAGCTGCCCGTCCTCGCCGAGCTTTTTGTTCTCGCGGTCGGAGCCGTACTTGCCGTCGCCCAGGAGCGGCCAGCCCGCGGCGGACATCTGCGCGCGTATCTGGTGCGTGCGGCCCGTGCCGAGGCGGCACTCCACGAGCGAGAGCCCGTTTGCCGAGGCGAGGGTCTTATAATACGTCACGGCCTCCTTGGCGCCCGGCTCGGGTTTGGAGCGGACGTAGACCCGGTTTTTCGCCGCGTCCTTGAAGATGTAGCCGCGCAGCGCGCCCTCCGCCGGCTTCGGGCGGCCCCGGACGACGCAGAGATAGTATTTTTCTATCTCGCGCTCCTTTATCTTCTCGTTCATGATGCGCAGGGCTTCGGCGTTCTTGGCGGCGATGACTATGCCGCCGGTGTTGCGGTCTATGCGGTTGCAGAGCGCGGGGGCGAAGGCGTTCTCCTCGCGCGGGCGCCACTCGCCCTTCTGATAGGCATAGGCCTGAATGTTGGCGATGAGGGTGTTGTAGTCCCACTCGCCCGCGCTGTGGCAGAGCACGCCCGGCTTCTTGTCCGCGAGGAGGATGTTCCCGTCCTCGTAGACCACGTCCAGCCTCGGCGTGCCGACCTTGAGATAGCTGTTGCGCTCCGTGGGCTTTTCAAAGAACTCGTCGTTGATGTAGAGGCTCAGCACGTCCCCTTCCGCGACGCGCACGTCCCGCTTTGAGCCCTTGCCGTTGAGCTTTATGCGCTTTAACCTTATGTACTTTTGCAGCAGCGACTCGGGCAGGAGCGGCACCGCCTTGCCTACAAAGCGGTCCAGCCTCTGCCCGGCGTCGTTCTTGCCTACGGTCAACTCTTTCATAAGTGATATTATTGCCCCGAAAGCCCCTTTTGTCAACGATATTTGTGTTGACAAGGCGGCGCGTTTCGCTTATAATACCAAAGCGGCTATGAAATAGCTGTTAGTGGAGGTGCGCCTGTGAAGCTCGATCTTCGGGAGATAATAGACGTCCCCGGGGGCCGGGTGAGCTTTTCTCAGGAGCTCTCGACGGAGCGTCTGGGCAGTCCCTCGATAGTCCGGTACGACGCCGGGCCGAGCGCCGGGGGCGTTGTGGAAAACACCGCCGGAGTGCTCACCGCGCGCGGGAGCATCGAGGCCAGGCTGACCTGCCTGTGCGACCGCTGCGGCGCCGAGTTCGGCATGGACAAGCACCTCGACTTCGCCGTCCCCGTGGTTCCCGCGGGCGAGAGCGAGGACCCCGAGGCCTTTGAGCTCGAGGGCGACTGGCTGGACATGGACGACCTGCTCGAGACGGTGTACATCCTCGACATGGACACCAAGTATCTCTGCCGCCCCGACTGCAAGGGCGTCTGCCCCGAGTGCGGCCAGAACCTGAACGAGGGCCCGTGCAGCTGCCGCAAAAAACCGGATCCAAGATTAGCTGTGCTAGAGCAGCTTTTGGATAAATGAACCTGTATTCACAGACACGCGACACCGTCTGAGCGGATCTTTTTCCGCCGGCCTGCGTTAAATTTTCTTGAAATACACAAAGTATGTCTGCGAAAATTTGCCTTGGCCGACGAAAAAATCTCTCGCTCATCCGGCATCTCGCGCCTGTGAATACAGGTTCTGAGAGAGCCTTCTGTTTTAGGCTCAAATCAATTTTCAAATAACAGAGCTGCTCGCAAACAGCCGACTGTGGGAGGTGTAATTCATGGCAGTCCCGAAGAGTAAAGTATCCCGCCAGCGCCGCGACAAGAGGCGTTCTTCCGTGTGGAAGCTGGAGGCGCCCGCAATAGTGAAGTGCCCGAACTGCGGCGCTTACCATCTGCCGCACCGCGCCTGCAAGGCCTGTGGCCAGTACAACGGCCGCGTGGTCTTCGCGGTCGAGGAAAGCAAGTAACAAAGCTGAGAAGGGAAGGCAATAGAAAGCCTCCCCTTCTTTTGCTATATGCGCCAAAACGAGTGGACGAGGGGTTGAGTGGAATAATGCTGAACACCATTACCAATATAGACAACGACAGCCCGGCGAGGGGCAGGGTGCATGTGGGGGACGAGCTGCTCGCCATAAACGGGCACACCGTGGAGGACGTGCTCGACTACCGCTACTGGTCCTACGAGCCCGAGCTCACGCTCTCGCTGCGCTCCGGCAGGACGGGGCACGAGTACACCGTCAAGGTCAGGAAGGACGAGGGCGACGACCTCGGCCTCGACTTTGAAGAATACCTCATGGACAAGCCCTGGGGCTGCTCCAACCACTGCCTCTTCTGCTTCATAGACCAGCTCCCGAAGGGCCTGCGCCGCACGCTCTATTTCAAGGACGACGACGCCAGACTGAGCTTCCTAACCGGCAGCTACATCACGCTCACCAACCTCTCCGAGCGCGAGATGGAGCGCATCTGCGCGCTGAAGATAAGCCCCATCAACGTCTCCGTCCACGCCACCGACCCCGAGATGCGCGCCAAGCTCATGGGCAACCCGAAGGCCGCCGACATCATGGGCCCGCTCCGCCGCCTCACCGCCGCGGGCATAACCGTGGACTGCCAGATAGTCTGCTGCCCGGGGTATAACGACAGGGAACAGCTCTCCCGCTCAATGCGCGAGCTCGCGGAGCTCTATCCGGGCGTGAACAGCGTCTCCATCGTCCCCGTCGGCCTCACCATGCACCGCGAGAGGCTCGCCAAGCTCACTCCCTTCGACAAAGAGAGCGCCTCGGAGACGATAGACCGCGTGGAGGCCTTCGCCGAAAAGTGCCTCGCCGGGCGCGGCAGCCGCATCTTCTGGTGCTCTGACGAGCTCTATCTCAAGGCGGGCCGCGAGGTGCCATCGGACGAATACTACGAGGAGTACAGCCAGCTTGAAAACGGCGTCGGCCTCATGCGCCTTCTCGAGACGGAGTTCATGGCCGCGCTCGAGTTCACCGAGCCCGACGAGGGCACGGGCTCCGAGTTCACCATCGCCACCGGCGTCGCCGCCGCGCCGCTGCTGGATAAACTTTTACAGACAGGACATAAAAAATGTGCTAAGATAAAAGGACGGGTCGTGCCCATCGTCAACGACTTCTTCGGCCACACGATAGACGTCGCGGGCCTCGTCACGGGCGGCGACCTCATAAGGCAGCTCAAGGGCCGCAAGCTGGGCGAGCGGGTGCTCATCCCGCACACCATGCTCCGCCACGGCGAGGGCGTGTTCCTCGACGACGTGACGCTCGGGCAGGCGTCGGCCGAGCTCGGCGTCCCCGTGACGCCCATCGGCGGCTCCGGCGACGAGCTGCTCGCCGCCATGCTCGGCACAGAGATATAGGAAAGGGGGCTTGCAGTATGTCAAGACCGCTTGTTGCAATAGTGGGCAGGCCGAACGTCGGCAAGTCCATGCTCTTCAACCGCCTCGCGGGGCGGCGGCTCTCCATAGTGGAGGACACCCCCGGCGTCACGCGCGACCGGCTCTATGCCGAGTGCGAGTGGAACGGCCGGAAATTCGACATCGTGGACACGGGCGGCATCGAGCCCTCCACGGACAACGAGATACTCCTCTTCATGCGCGAACAGGCGCAGATAGCCATAGACGCGGCGGACGTCATCGTGTTCGTCACGGAGATAGGAACCGGCGTGACGGCGGCGGACAGGGAAGTGGCCAACATGCTGCTCCGCTCCAAAAAGCCGGTCATCCTCTGCGTGAACAAGATGGACTCCACCGGATTGCCCGACCCGGGCATATACGAGTTCTACTCCCTCGGCCTCGGCGACCCCATCGCCCTCTCCGCCGTGCACGGGCACGGCACGGGCGACCTGCTCGACGAGTGCGTGGCGCATTTCCCGCCCGCCTCGGAGGGCGAGGACGAGGACGACCGCATCAAGGTCGCCGTCATCGGCAAGCCCAACGTGGGCAAGAGCTCGCTCATAAACCTCATCCTCGGCGAAAAGCGCGTCATCGTCTCCAACGTGGCGGGCACCACGCGCGACGCCGTGGACACCCCCTTTGAAAACGAATACGGCAAGTACGTATTTATAGATACCGCCGGCATCCGCCGCAAGTCGCGGGTGGACGACCGCATAGAGAAGTTCTCCGTCATGCGCGCGCAGCTCGCCATAGAGCGGGCCGACGTGTGCATCATCATGCTCGACGCGCGCGACGGCGTCACCGAGCAGGACACCAAGATAGCCGGCATGGCCCACGAGGCGGGCAAGGCCAGCATCATCGTCGTCAACAAGTGGGACCTCGTCGAGAAGGACGGCAAGACCATGGACAGGATGCGCAAGGACGTCTACCGCGACCTCGCCTTCATGAGCTATGCGCCCGTGCTCTTCATCTCGGCCTTGACGGGACAGCGCGCGGAGCGTATATTCGAACTGGTGAACTACGTCAACGAGCAGAGCGCCATGAGGATAACCACCGGCATGCTCAACAACGTCCTGGCCGACGCCCAGGCCCGGCAGCAGCCGCCCACCGACAAGGGCCGCCGCCTCAAGATCTACTACATGACCCAGACCGGCGTGCGCCCGCCCAATTTCGTCATCTTCTGCAACAGCCGCGAGCTGTTCCACTTCTCATACCAGCGGTATATAGAAAACCAGATCCGCGCCGTCTTCGGCCTGGAGGGTACGCCCATACGCATCGTGATAAGGCAGAAGGGAGACAAGGAATGCTGACACCGGTCCTGCTCGTGCTCATAGCGGCCGCGGCATATGTGCTGGGCAGCGTGAACGGCTCCATAATAGTCTCCCGGTACCTCTTCCACAGCGACGTGCGCTCCATGGGCAGCGGCAACGCCGGGCTCACGAACTTCTACCGCAACTACGGCCCGAAGGGCATAGCGGGCGTGCTGGGCATAGACATCGCCAAGGGCGTGCTGGCCGCCCTGATAGGCGGGCTCGTCTTCCCGCTCGCCACCGGCGATCAGGCGCTCAAGCCCGAGTATGTGGACATCGGCCGCCTCTTTGCCACCTTCTGTCTCATCCTCGGCCACGTCTTCCCGGTGTTCTACGGCTTCCGGGGCGGCAAGGGCATCCTCTGCGGCGTGTCCGCCGTGTTCATCGTCGACTATAACGCGGGAGTCATCGCGCTCGTCGTGTTCGTCCTCGCCTTTCTGCTGACGCGGTACGTGTCGCTCGGCTCCGTGCTGGGCACCATAAGCGTGCCGGTGACGCTGCTGGCCAAGGGCTTTTCGGGGCTCTGTCTCATCCTGGCCTGCCTGAGCGTCCTCCTCGTCATCATGAAGCACGGGGAAAATATAGTTCGGATAATAAGGCACAAGGAGCCGCGCTTCGTCTTCAGGCGCGACCTCAGCCACAAGCTCGATGAAGACAATTTCTGATACAAACGGAGATGATATAAATATGTTGGAACTCAAGAACGTATCCTACAGCGCCGGCGAGGAAAACGGCGGCGTGAAGGACATCCTGACCGACGTGAGCCTCCAGGTGAGCGAGCGCTTTGTCGCCATCACCGGCCCCAACGGCGGCGGCAAGTCCACCCTCGCAAAGCTGGTCGCGGGCATAATCAAGCCCACCTCCGGCAGCATCTGGTTCGACGGCCAGGACATCACCGACCTCGGCGTCACCGAGCGCGCAAAGCTCGGCATCAGCTACGCCTTCCAGCAGCCCGTGCGCTTCAAGGGCATCCGGGTCTACGACCTGCTGCAGTACGCCGCCGGGCGCAAGATCACCGTGGGCGAGGCCTGCGAGTATCTCAGCCGCGTCGGCATGTGCGCGCGCGACTACGTCCACCGCGAGGTGAACGCCAGCCTCTCCGGCGGCGAGCTCAAGCGCATAGAGATCGCCACGATACTGGCCCGCGGCACCAAGCTCTCGCTCTTCGACGAGCCCGAGGCCGGCATCGACCTCTGGAGCTTCTCCAACCTCATCGCGGTGTTCGAGAAGATGTACGAGGAGATAAACGGCAGCATCCTCATCATCTCGCACCAGGAGCGCATACTCGAGATAGCGGACAAGATCGTCGTCATCGCCGGCGGCCGCATCACCGAGGAGGGCCCGAAGGACGAGATAATGCCCAAGCTGATGTGCGATAACGGCGCCTGCGGACGCCTCACCGCGGTGTAAGGGGGGTCGGAGATCATGGCATTGGACAGCATTCAGAAGGCCCTTCTGGCCGAGATAGCCGACCTGCACGGCGTGCCCGAGGGCGCGTACAACATCCGCTCCGACGGCCAGCTCGCCGGGCGCAACACCACGGCGAACATAGACATAGTCACCAAGCAGGACAAGCCCGGCATCGACATCTTCATCAAGCCCGGCACGAAAAACGAGAGCATGCACATCCCGGTCATCATCGAGAAGAGCGGCCTCAAGGACCTCGTGTACAACGACTTCCACGTGGGCGAGGACAGCGACGTGACCATAGTCGCCGGATGCGGCATAAATAACTGCGGCAGCCAGGACAGCCAGCACGACGGCGTCCACACCTTCTACGTGGGCAAGAACGCCAAGCTCAAGTATATAGAAAAGCACTACGCCGACGGCGACGGCTCCGGCGAGCGCATAATGAACCCGACCACGGTTATCTACCTCGAAGAGGGCGCGTACATGGAGATGGACACGACCCAGATCAAGGGCATCGACTCCACCAAGCGCATCACCGAGGCGAAGGTCGCCGCGGGCGCGACGCTGATCGTCCGCGAGAAGCTGATGACCCACGGCAAGCAGTTCTCGCACAGCGAGTTCACCATAGACCTCGACGGGGACGACAGCTCGGCGAACATCATCAGCCGCGGCGTCGCGCGGGACACCTCGCGCCAGGTGCTGGTGCTGCGCATCAACGGCAACGCGCGCTGCTACGGCCACAGCGAGTGCGACAACATCGTCATGGACAACAGCTACGTACAGGCCATCCCGGAGATCACGGCCAACAGCGTGGAGGCCAGCCTGGTCCACGAGGCCGCCATCGGCAAGATCGCCGGCGAGCAGCTCACCAAGCTCATGACCCTCGGTCTGACAGAAAAGGAAGCCGAAGAACAAATTGTCGCAGGATTTTTGAAATAAGCTATTGACATTCCCGCGCGATTCTGCTAATATACCTCTTGCACCGCTTGGGGGTATAGCTCAGCTGGGAGAGCGCTTGAATGGCATTCAAGAGGTCAGCGGTTCGATCCCGCTTATCTCCACCAGGTAAAAAAGCCTTGAAACGAAAGTTTCAAGGCTTTTTTCTTTGCCCCGGCGGGGGCGGCTTTGAGGGCTTCCTGCAAAACCCCATTTTTGGGGAGTGACATCCCGGCGCTTTTTACATATAATATATAGTTGCAGAAAAGAGGGGATGCGCACATGGAGCAGTTATACTTTTCGGATGAGATACAGCGCAAACTTTCAGGCATATACCGGAGCGGACTCACCATGATCGAGGCTCCCGCCGGCTACGGGAAGAGCACGGCGGTGCGCTGGGCGATGAAGAAGCTGCCTGCCGATCAGGTCCGCTGGTTCACCGCGGTGAGCTTTCAGCAGGACACCAGTCTGGACTGGTTCATCCGTCAGATAGGCAGCCTGGATGCCTCTGCGGGGAATGCCCTGCGGGAGCTGGGTTTTCTCAACCGCAGCAATGTGAGCGATGCTGCGGACATCTTGTCCCGGCTCTCGATATCTGAGCCCTGCTATCTCATCCTGGACAACTTTCAGCTGGTCGGCGACAACTGGCCGCTGCCCCTTCTGCAGGCTCTGGCTGACCGCAACCAGGATGGGCTGCACGTCGTGCTCATCTCGCAGAACTTCAAAAAGCTGCGGGCTGTTTTCGAGAGCTCCTCCGGCGTGACCAGCCTCAACTCCCGGGACTTCCTGCTCGGCAAACGGGACATCCTGCGCTACGCTCAGCAACTGGGCCTCGTCCTGAACAGGCATCAGCTGGACGCCATCCACCGCAACACGGAGGGCTGGGCCGTCGCGGTGGCCCTGTATTTGAGAAACCTGAAGGAGAGCCCGGACAAGCTGCCGGAGTTTCAGGACATGGACGGGCTGCTCTACGAGTTCTTCTGGAGGAAGGTCTCCGGCCGGGAGCAGGAGCTGCTGCTGCGGGCGGCGGCATTCGACTGCATCCGTGCAGAGCAACTGCCGGAGATAGCTCCCGGGCAGGAGACGGCCTTGAAAAACCTCCTGGTCCGGACGCCGCTCATGCACTACGACCCGCGGGCCGGGGCCAGCTATCCGCATGAGTTGCTGCGGCATTTCCTGCTGGGCATGCTGGAGACCATGCCGCCGGATTTCCGCTGCCAGGTCTATGAGATGGCCGGGGAGGTCTACCGCCGGACGGGGAACAAAAAGGCCGTGGAGTGCTTTTTCAAGGCGGGCAATGACGAGCGGCTGCTCTCCTGCGAGCTCATAGCGCTCCTGGGCGAGCAATTCGGCCCGGTCAGCTATACGGCCCTGGCGCGAAGCGTGTTGGAGAGGTGCGCCCCGGAGACGCTGGAGCGATATCCGCTCTCCATGCTGCGGCTGTGCCTGGCGCTGTTCGGCGGCGCGGACTTTGCCGGCTTCGAGGCCGCGCTGGAGAAGAGCCGGGCGATATTGGAGAAGCTCGGGGACAGCCAGCTCATGGGCGAGTGGTATCTCCTCTCCGCCTTCCGGGAGTTTCCCGACATCCCGCGCATGAAAGCGCGCTGTCTCGAGGCCGCGAAGCTGATGAGCGCCCCGTCCGAGCTCTTCAACCGGCGGGAGCCGTATATGTTCGGCACGACGTCGATGTGGTATCTCTTTTACCGCACGCCGGGCAGGATGATGGAGACCGCGGAGGAGCTGCGGGACATGCTCGAGGTGTATAACCCGCTCACCGGCAATCACGGCGCCGGGGCCTATGAGATCTATATGGGCGAGGCCCTCAGCGTCTAGGGCCGCTTTGACGAGTCGGACATCTACGCGCACCGGGCGGCCATGCTGTCCGAGCAATGGCAGAACGCGACGGTCACCTACGGCGCGGCGCTGCTGCTCGGCATAAACGCCATCTACCAGTCGGACATGATCTCCCTGCAAAAGGCCATCGAGTACCTGGAGACCAAGGCGCTGGCCTACCCCTTCCTGCAGCACACCGCCCTGAACACGCAGATGGCGGAGACGGTGCGTACATACCTCCTGGGCCTCATGATGGAGCCGGACCGCTCGGCGGCCTGGGCCAGGGGCTCCGCGGACGTGCTGGGGGACCTCACGTTCACGAACTTCATGGTCAAGACCAACCGCATAACAGACCTCATTTTGAAAAAGGAGTACAAGCGCGCCATCGCGAGCGTGGAGGCCTCGCTCCAGCTGGACAGCCGGCTCATCTCGCTCTCGACGCGCAACTTCATGTGCGTGGGTCTGGCGCTGTGCTACCTGGCCATGGGCTCGATACCGAAGGCGGCGGAGTGGCTGGACCAGTCCCTGACGCTGGCGGCGCCGGACCACAACTACACGTTTCTGGCCTGCTTCCGGAAATACCTCGCCGCGCTGTTCCTGCTGCCCTCCATAAGGAAGAAGCACGAGACCGCCATCGCGGAGATCAGGGCGCTGGAGATACACTACACCAAGGCGGAGGAGAGCCGCATCTTCGCCATGCTGGAGAAGTACCCGGACCAGATGACGGGGCTCAGCGAGCGGGAGCGCGAGGTGGCCGCGCTGGCGGCGGAGGGACTGCGCAACAAGGAGATAGCGCAGAGGCTCTTTATCTCCGAGGAGACGGTGAAGAGCCATATCCGCAGTATTTTCAACAAGACGAACATCGACCGGCGGAGCAAGCTGGTGGATCTGCTGAAATGATCCCCCCAAATCCCCCGTTCGGGGGATGTGCGCAGCATTGGGTTGCTGTATGCTGTAAGCAGGAACCCAATGCTGTTATTTTTATGCGCAAAGGAGGTCACGCAATGGATATGACCGGGGTGACACTGCAGGTATTGCCGGACTATCAGCTCAGGCTGCGTTTTGCAAACGGCAGTGAAGCGCTCATCAACATGAGCCACAGATTACGCGCCATCCGATTCGGACGGCTGTCGTCGCCGGAGCTGTTTGCGTCGGCCAGACTGGCGGACGGCGAAGTCGTGTGGGAAAGCGGAAGCTGCTGCGTACGGGCGTCCATCAACGAGCTGCTGGACACGATGCAGATGAACTGATACTGGAGGGGAACGTATGAAAAAACGAGTAATAGGACTGCTGCTGGCTCTTGTGCTGCTCATGAGCCTGCTGCCCGCCGGCGCCATGGCCTCCGGCGGCGAGGGAGAGTCAGGACTGACAGAGCTGTGGGTGAACGGCGTGAATATGCTGAACGACCCTTATACAGTAGAGTGCGGCGAAGACGGCGGCTACGCGTCTTACGACAAAGACTCGAACACCCTGACGCTGCGCGACGCTATAATCACGGAGGGCCACACGGTCTATGGCGGAGCCTACGGCATCTATGCCGATGGTGACCTGAACATCGTGTTGGAGGGCACTTCCACGGCCGGAAGCGACAAGCTTGACGCCGGCGTCAACATGGACGGCGATCTGACCATCACCGGCACCGGCAGTCTGACCACCACGGGCGATGATGAAGCAGGTATCGATGTGAGCGGAAACCTGACGGTAAACGGCGGCACCGTCATCGGCAACCACACAGATGATACAGGCATCGATGTGCATGGCGACCTGACGGTAAACAGCGGTGGAACAGTTAGTGGCACCAGCTCAACACAGGAAGGTGTCCATGCCTCCACCCTGACAGTGAACGGCGGCAGTGTTGCCGGCAGCGGTCTTCAGGGCGTTTGTGTCGAAAACAGCATTAAAGTCGAAAGCGGCACCCTCACCGGCACCGGCACCGGTGAAGACAGCTACTTCATCTATGGCATCTATGTAAAATCAACAGATGGCAACTTTACAGTAAGCGGCGGCAGCGTCACCGGCAAAGGCACCGGTGAAGACAGCCACGGCATCCACATAAATGGCGGCAGTATGACCGTAGAGGGCGGCACCGTCACCAGCAGCGGCGAAGGTTATTACAGCAGCGGCATCTATATAGAGGATAATGGCAGCCTGACCGTAGAAGACGGCGAGGTCACCAGCACCGGCAACGGCGAAAATTGCTACGGCATCTACATGGACTACCTCACGATAACCGGCGGCACCGTCACTGCCCGCGCCAATGGCAAAAACGGCTACGGTCTATACACCTACAAGGATAAGGCTGTCACCATCAGCAAGCAGGCCAAGGTCATAGTCTCGTCTGAAACTCCGGGCAACATCATTAATCTCTTGAGCTCGGTCACGATCATGGTGGACGACATAGAATACACACCGAACAATGATACAACGGAGCTCAGGGTGGAGAACGGCGACGTCACCGAATCGACCTACAAGCCAATGAAACAGCTGTTGGTGAACGGCAAGAATATGTCGGTTGACGAAAATGGTGAAGTCGAATGCGGCGAAGGCGGCACCGCGTCTTACAACGCAGCCTCCAACACCCTGACGCTGACCGATGCGAAAATCACGAACGGATATGAAGTCTCTGGAAAAACCTACGGCATCTATGCCAATGGCGACCTGAACATTGAATTGGCGGGCACTTCTACGGTCGAAAGCGACCAGCTTGAAGCCAGCGTTTATATTGACGGCGATCTTACCATCAGCGGTACCGGCAGCCTGGAAGCTAAGGGAGGCAATGCAGCAGGAATACGTGTATACCGAAACCTGACGGTAAACAGCGGCTCCGTCACCGGCAGCAGCAGTGAAGGAGAAGGCATCGATGTGTCTGGCGACCTGATCGTAAACAGCGGCTCCGTCAGCGGCAACAGCGGTGAAGAAGAAGGCATCGATGTGTCTGACGACCTGATCGTAAACAGCGGCGGAATAGTTAGCGGCACCAGCTCAACGTACGTTGGTATCTGTTGCGAAAGCAGTATTATAGTGAACGGCGGCACGGTTTTTGGTACAGGTACTGACGGCATTGTTTCTTTCGAATGCATTACTGTCAATGGCGGCACGGTCTCCGGCACCGGCACCGGCACAGGTACCGGCTGGGGTGTTGATACTTACGGTTTGACCATGACAGGCGGCACGGTCACAGGAAAAGGCGAAAACGCCGCCATTGTGGGCTTTGGTTATGACATCGTGGAAGCGAGTGAGATCATCAACTTGCCGGCGGGCTATCTGCCGGAGGGCTATGAGCTGCAGGCTGTGGTCGTTGAGTCGTATGGTGGTTACTCTGATGCCTACGCCGTCATAGCGCCCAGCGGCGCGGAGCTCGTATATGATAAAAACAACCGTACTTTCACCGGCGCGGCCAAGGAGGTCACCCTGAAGGACTGGCAGGGCGAAGACCCCGAGCAGCCCACCACTCCGAGCGAGCCCACCACTCCGAGCGAGCCGGCAACTCCGATCATCCCCGCCGTCCCGACTACCCCCGGCAAGGATGCCAGCCAGCAGGCTGTCGACAAGATAGAGAGCGCCCAGGGCGGGGAAACCGTGAACGTCGACCTCACCACGGGCAAGACCGAGCTGGACAGGGAAGTGTTTGAAGAGCTGTCCGGCAAGAATGCGACGCTGGAGGTCAAGGTGCCGGGCGGCGTCACCTGGACGGTGAACGGAAAGGATATCCCCGCGGGCGCAGACCTCACCGACCTTGACCTGAGCGTGGACATGGACACCGGGACCATCCCCGCGGAGGCCGTAAACTCCGTCGCCGGCGAGGCGGGCACGGTGCAGCTCACCGTCAAGAACGACGGCGAGTTCGGTTTCACCATGACCCTGACCGCCCCCGTGGGCGCGAAAAACGCCGGCCTGTGGGCCAACCTCTACCACTACGACGAGGCCGCCGGGAAGCTGGTCTATACGGCCTCCTCCCTGGTGGACGGGAACGGCTATGCGTCCCTGCCCGTCGGCAGCGCCGGACAGTACGCCCTCGTGCTCGACGGCAAGAGCCATGCCCTGCCCTTCACCGACCTGGCGGCGGGCGCGTGGTATGAGGACGCCGTGGCCTATGTCTACCGCCACGACCTCATGAGCGGGTTCAGCGAGGACACCTTCGGCCCCAATGCCGCCCTCTCCAGGGCGCAGCTTTGCCAGATCCTCTACAACATGGAGGGCCGTCCCGCCGTCACCGGCAGCGGCAGCTTTTCCGACCTGGCGGACGGCGCGTGGTATACCGACGCAGTGACCTGGGCGGCGTCCCAGGGCATCGTGGACGGCTACGGCGGCGGCCTGTTCGGGCCGGATGACAACATCACCCGCGAGCAGCTGGCGTCCATCCTCTACCGCTGCGCCCAGGCCAGGGGCGACGACGTGTCCGTCGGCGAGGACACCAACATCCTGTCCTACTCGGACGCCGCCGACGTGGCAGAGTACGCGGTCTCCGCCATGCAGTGGGCCTGCGGCGCCGGGGTCATCACCGGCATAAGCGAGTCTGCGCTCGCTCCCCGCGGAGAGGCCACCAGAGCCCAGACGGCCGCGATGCTCATGCGGTTCTGCGAGCAGTATGTAGAATGGTAAACCTCTGAAACAACAGACGGCCCCGTTGACCCACGGTCAACGGGGCTGTTTTTTTATATGAGCCCGGCGGCGGCGCAGAGCTCCACATGCCCCGGCGGGAGCAGAGACAGGGCCATGAGCGAATAAAATACCGGGCGGCGCGGCGGGGGAATGGGGCGCGGGCCCGGTTTTTCAATGCCCGGGCGGCATGCAGGGAAATAATGTCTGTATAATTATAAAAATAAAAATCATTATTATTTTTGTTGTGTTCTCCTAACTCCTGTGATATGATATGGATATACATCAGACAGGGGACGCTGTGTTGATTATCGTTCCCTCATATGGAGGTAATCATGGGAGACAAACTAAAGAGACTGATTAGCATAATTTGCCTTATAGCCCTCGTGCTGGGGCTTTTGCCCGCCGGGGCGCTGGCCGCGGGGGGCGGCTACGGGGTGAGCGAGTTCGCCTTCTACTACCTCTACGACAGCAACCTCCCTCTACACCCGGAGAGCCCCGGCAAGGGCCCGGAGTTCTACGGCCCGAGCGGCAACGACGTGCCCTTCCGCATGGCGAGCGTCGACATAGACGAGCTGCTGGAGCTCTACCCCGCGGGCGCCGCGGACTGGGAGAGCCGCAAGGTCATCTCCGCCGTCACCTGCGGCCTGGGCATGGATAACAACGCCGAGTGGTGGAGCGGCGTGGTGCAGTGCATGGACGCCGAGAGCCGGGAGTATTTCACCTCCGACTCCTTCGGCAAGCTCTTTCAGGGCTACGTCCTCAAGGGCGGCCTGCTGGGCGCTTACCCGAACCACCTCGACGGCGTCATAATCGTGCCGCCCCCGCTCTACCTCGTGGAGCTCAACGACAGCTACGGCGGCAGCTTCATCGCCACGCTCTCCTCGGAGACGCCGCACACGGCCCAGCAGGTGCAGGCCGAGATCGAGAGCTACCTCAAGACCGCCTACGGCGCGCAGCAGATAGAGTGGGCCGGTAACTACGGTGTGTTCCGCGGCGCGGCGCGGACTTACAGCTTTTCGCTCCGGTACGAGCCCGGGCTGGGCCCGGACGGCGGACTGAACTATGAGTACAAGGGCGAGGGCTACAACCTCGCCATGGTCACGCTCTACCTCACACCGCACTACACGGTGCGCTACGACGCCAACGGCGGCACGGGCTACATCCCGGAGGACAACGCCACGCATGAGAGCGGCGGCAGCGTGGACGTCCTGTTCGACCACGTGCCGAGCCGCCCGGGCTATGAGTTCCTCGGCTGGGCGAGGAGCAGCACCGCCGCTGAGGCGGAGTTCACCGCGGCCGGGGCGCGGAGCTTCAGCATATACTCCGACACCACGCTCTACGCCGTCTGGAGCGCCGAGGCGCCGGTGCTCAGCATAGACAAGGCCGTGTATCTGGTGGACGCCGACGGGCCCCGGCCGCTCGGCGCGGAGGAGAAGGTCAGCGTCAACGACGTGCTCGAGTACACCGTCACCGTCAAAAACAGCGGCGGACCGGCGGCGGGCGCCGTCGTCAGCGACGCCAGGCTCCCGGCCGACGTCACGATAAGCGGCGCGAGCGGACACATGGGCGCGCAGGGCTACGTCATCGACGTGCTCGCCCCCGGCGGTGAGGCCGTGCTGACCTACCGCTATACCGTCACCGCCGACGACATCGGCGGCAGCGTGGAGAACACCGCCACGGTCACGCTCGGCGAGTTCTCCGCGAGCGACGGCGTGAGCGTGCCCACGGCCGAGGCCAGCACCTCCATTGAAAAGCAGGCCGTCATAAGGACCGCATCCGAGCTGGACGCCGTCTGGAAGGACGGCGCGCCCGAGTACACCCCGGCAGACGCAGACCGCCTCTCCGTGACGGTCTGCCCGCAGGCGGATGAGGTCACGCTGCTCTACCGCGTCATCGTCACCGCCGTGAACGGCGACAGCGCGCTCGTCACCGACCCCGGCGCGGCCTATGCCGGGTATTCCGGCGAGGGCTTCAGCGTCAGTGAGAATCCCGACGGCTCCGTCACCGTGACCTGGGCGAAAGCGGGCACGCAGGCCGCGCCCGCCTCGGCGGAGCTCTACTTCACGCGGACCTATACCGGCCTCCCCGGGGACCGGGCCGGTCTGGAGCTCACGAACAGCGCCGAGGTCACGGTCGGCAGCCGGACCGAGAGCGCCGAGGCCGCGGTGAAGGTCCACACGGTGAGCAGCCTTGAAAAGACCGTGCTCTCCGTCCTGCCCGAGGGCGTGACGCTCCCGGAGGGCGTGCGCCCCGACGAGGTCACCACCACCGGCGGCAGCGCGGAGGTGCTGCTCAGGGCGGAGCAGACCAGCGCCGTGCTGCTCTATGAGCTCGCCGTAACCGGCACGCCGGGCGCGGTGTTCACCGTGGACGACCCGCTCGCCGTGTTCATCGGCGGCGACGGCACGGGCATGATAGGCCCGGACGGGCGCGCGGTGCTCTACTGCTGCCGCGAGTTTGCGCGGCCCGCGGAGGGCTGGAGCGGCGTGCTCGAGAACACGGCGAGCGTCTTTTGCCTGAGCTCGACCGCCTCCGCGAGCGTCAAGCGCCTCGACGGCGAGATAGAGCTTACTCCCGCAAACATCACCATCTACATGGGCGGCGACAAGGGCTATGAGGCCGTGGTAGGCGGCGGGGACGAGCCCGTTAAGAGCAGCTCCCTGCCCGAGCCGCTCTTCCATGTCACTCTCCCCGGCGGCGGCAGCGCCGACGGCCTGACGCTCAGGGGCGAGGGCGGCCGCAGCTGGACGCTGGAGCTCGCGGGCGGCGACGCCGAGGGCAGCCCGCTCTATTACATCCGCCCCGCGCCGAACCAGGACCCGGTGCGCGTGCAGGTCACGGACGACCTAGGCCAGGTGCACATCAGCGACAGCTTTGACCCCGGCGGGCTCGGCGGACTGAGCATGCAGTTCAAGCTGGACATCTACCGCGGCGGCGCGGGCGCCGTCACGGCGGAGCTGGGCGGCGGCATCTACACCGTGCGGACAAAGAGCGGCAGCCTGGAGGTCCGGTACGTCGTGGAGAACATGAGCGGCAACCCGGTCTACGGCGTCAGCGCCGCGCTGAGCGAGCCCCTCCCCGCGGGCGAGGCCGCCGTCACGGCCCCGGCGGGCACGAGCTACATGCTCAACGACACCGGCGTCCCCGCGAGCGGCACCGGCGTGGGCCTCCTCTTCGACGGGCTCTATGACGGCAGCGGCTCCCTCGAGGCGCTCAGGGCCCGGGTGGAGCGCATCATGGGCGGCGCCGTGAGATACGAGGCGCGGTATCTCGACCTCGTGGACGCCGACGACGGCAACGCCTGGGTCACGGCCAGCGGCCCGGTGACGGTGCACTGGGGCTATCCCGAGGGCACGGACGAGCACACCTCCTTCACGCTGCTGCACTTCGCCGGGCTGCACCGGAGCGTGCAGCTCCTCACCGACGACGTCATCGCCAACTGGCCCAAGGTGGATAACGTGCCGGTCCGGAACACGGAAAACGGCCTGAGCTTTGAGGTCACGCCCGGCGGCTTCTCGCCCTTCGTGCTGGTCTGGGAGGAAGGCCAGAGCAGCGTCACCCCGCCCGTCACGCCGCCCGTCACGCCGCCGGTCACCCCGCCCGCGGCGCTGAACACGAAGGACCACTTCGCCTACATGATAGGCTATGAGGACGGCACCATCCGGCCCGGGAACGGCATCACGCGCGCGGAGGCGGCGACCATCTTCTTCCGCCTGCTGACCGACGAGGCGCGCGGCAAGTACCGGAGCGAGAGCAGCGGCTACACCGACGTCGCGCCCGGCAGCTGGTACAATAACGCCGTCTCCACGCTCAGCCGCATGGGCATACTCAGCGGCTACGCCGACGGCAGCTTCCGCCCCGGCGCGGGCATCACGCGCGCCGAGTTCGCCAAGCTGGCGGTGAGCTTCTTCGAGTACGAGGGCGTAAAGGCCGAAAACGGCTTCAAGGACGTGGCGGAGGGCGCCTGGTACGCCCGCTATGTGGCCGCGGCGGCGGAGCTGGGCCTCGTGAACGGCTACGAGGGCGGCATATTCAGGCCCGAGGCGGGCATCACCCGCGCCGAGGCCAGCGCCATCATAAACCGCACCCTCGGCCGCGCGCCGGTCGGCACCGGCCTGCTGCCGGAGCGCGAGATGAACACCTGGCCCGACAACCCGGCGGACGCCTGGTACTACGCCCACATGCAGGAGGCCACGAACAGCCACGCCTACCGTATGTCGAACGGCGCCGAGCAGTGGACGCGCAGGCTCCCGGAGCCCGACTGGGACGCCCTGCAGCTTTGAAACGAAACGCAAAGGCCCTGAAACCGAGGTTTCAGGGCCTTTTTGCGCCTTGTGTAAGGTTTTTCCGCATAAATCCCGCCCGGGGGCTCAGACTAAGTTCATCTTATCAAGGGAGCTGAACTTTTATGATCGAACAGGACACCATAAAGCTGCTGCGCGAGTGCGACGCGGGCGTCAAGATGGGCGTCGCCTCCATAGACGACGTGCTCGACCGCGTGCACAGCGAAAAGCTCAGGCAGCGCCTCATCACCTGCAAGGCCGAGCACGAGAAGCTCAAGGGCGAGATAAACGGCCTGCTGGGACAGTACCACGACGAGGGCAAGGAGCCGAACCCGGTCGCCAAGGGCATGTCCTGGATGAAGGTCGGCGTCAAGATGGGCCTGGACGACTCGGACAAGACCGTGGCCGACCTCATGACCGACGGCTGCAACATGGGCGTGAAGTCCCTCAACCGCTGCCTCAACGAGTACACCGCCGCGGACGAGGTCTCCAAGGACATCGCAAAGCGGCTCATCAACCTCGAGGAGCAGCTCGCCATCGACATCCGGGAGTTCCTCTGAGGCATGGAGCGGTTCTTCCACGCCCCCGGCCGGGGCGCGTATTTCGAGGGCTGGTACTTCAAGCTGCAGACCCGCGGCGGGGAGGCGCTGGCCCTCATCCCCGCGCTGCACCAGGACGCGGCGGCCCGGCGAAGCGCCTCGCTGCAGGTCATCACGCGGGAGGGCTCCTGGTGGCTGGAGTACCCTGAGGCGGAGTTCGGCGCCTCGGCGGAGCGGCTGCGCATCCGCGCGGGGGCGAACATCTTCACGGAGAAGGGCCTGCGCGTGAGCGCGGACGCCCCGGGCCTCCGGCTGCGCGGCGCGGTGGGCTTCGGGGCCTTCACGCGCCTGGTGTCGGACATCATGGGGCCCTTCCGCTTCCTGCCGGGGATGGAGTGCAGCCACGGCGTCATCAGCATGACGCACGCGCTCGAGGGCGCGCTGAGCATAAACGGCCGGACGCTGGACTTCACCGGCGGCACGGGCTACATCGAGACCGACCGGGGCCGCTCCTTCCCGCGCGCCTATCTCTGGGCGCAGTGCGCCTGGGGCGGCCGCAGCGGCTTCATGCTCTCCGCCGCGACGATACCCCTCCCGCCCGGCGGCTTCACGGGCTGCATCTGCGCCCTGGTGCACGGGGGGCACGAGTACCGCCTCGCCACCTACCGCGGCGCGCGGGTGGAGCACTGGTCCGGCGGCGGGGCGGTGGTGAGCCAGGGCCGCTGGCTGCTGACCGTGCGGCTGCTCGGCTCCGGCGCCCGGCCATTGCGCGCGCCCGTGCGCGGCAGCATGGGCCGCACCGTGCACGAGAGCGTGGGCACGCAGCTGCGCCTGCGCCTCATGCGCGGCGGGGAGACCGTCGTCGAGCACACGGACGAGTGCGCGGGCTTTGAATACTCCGGCGGAGATTGAGGGCGCTTTCAGTCCCAGTCTCCGTTGTTCATGCGCTCGGCCTTCGTGTTCGGGATGTAGAAGTTGTATATCTGGCGGTACATCGTCGCGTCGGCTTCGCTCAGGCAGCCGAGCACGACCCGGCGCGGGTACTCGTGCTCCTTGAGGAAGGCGCAGAGCACCTTGTAGAGCATGCCGATGACCTGAAAATTCTTCGAGGGCCTGGCGCTCAGCACCAGGCAGGGCAGCTCCAGCGCCTCCAGTTCCTCGGCGGACGCGGCCTCCAGCGCCGCCTCCCACTGCGCCCGGAGCTCCGGGACGCGGGAGCACAGCTCGTCCACAGCCTCCGCGGCCTCGACCGCGGGGTCCACCTTGAGCTCTATCCTATCCATATGCTTTTACCTCCATTGTTGCCCAGACTACACTCCGGGAGTTGAACTCGGCGGGAAAAATTGATAAAATATAAACACTCTATTTGACCGGGAGTGTGGCTTATGCTGGAACGCTCGCAGAAATACGACAAACGCCTCGCCCGCAAGTGCATGGCCGGGCCCAACGCGCTCTACCTCACGGAGGAGCTGACCGACAGTATGCACCTGGAGCCCGGGATGCTGGTGCTCGACCTCGGCTGCGGCCGGGCGCTCTCCTCGGTGTTCCTGGCGAGGGAATACGGCGTGCGCGTCTACGCCGTGGACAAGAACGAATACGCCTCCGAGACCTGCAACATGCTCCGCGACCAGGGGCTGGAGAACGAGGTGTTCCCCATCCAGGCCGACGCCGCGGCGCTGCCGCTGCCTCACGGCGCCTTCGACGCGCTGGTCTGCGTCAACGCCTACCACAACTTCGGCATGGAGGCCGGCTTCTTTGAGGAGAAGCTCCGTCCGCTGCTTCGCGAGGGGGCCGAGGTCGGCTTCGTCCTCCTGGGCCGCGACGAGGACTGCGCCCGCGGCGACGACGGCAACCAGAACCCCGTGTTCTGGTACGCCGACGAGTGGAAGCACTGGTTCGAGAGCGAGGGCATAGACGTCCGGCTCTGCGAGCAGCTCAAGTGCACCGAGCGCGCCTGGAAGGAGTGGATGACCATCTACTCGCCCAGCATGAGCGAGGAGGAGCTCGCGCGCGTCAAGTTCAACCCGGAGCTCGCCCTCATCAAGCTCGTAGGCCGCGTGTAAACCGGATACGCCTGCAAACGACCCCGCCCGGGGTCGTTTTTTTATGCCCCGGCGACGGCGTAGAGCACCGTCTCCGTCGCGCTGCTCGAGTAGTGCCGCAGCCAGAAGCGGTAGTCCGGCCGGAGCTCCAGCAGCCGCGCCGGGATGCGCAGCGCGTCCTCGTCCCGGTGCAGGCAGACGGCGAGGCGCGGCGCGCAGCGGCGTATCGTCTCCGCCGCGCCCTCCACGGCGTCCAGCTCCCCGCCCTCGAGGTGCAGCTTTATGAGGCTCGGCTCCGCGCCGGCGAGCGCGGCGTCCAGCGTCACGGCCTCCACCGTGAGCTCGCCGTCCTGGTCTGACCTCGAATCCGGGCCGCGCTCGGTGAACCGCAGCCCGCCGCAGCGCGAGCTGAGCGCCTCGCGGCGCAGGCTGAGCCGTGAATCGAAGAGCGCGCTGTTCGTCAGGCAGACGCGGTAGTTGGCGGGGGAGGGCTCAAAGGCGATTATGCCCCTGTATTTACCACGTGTCAGCCGCGCGAAGCGGTGGGAGGAGAAGAGGTCCTCGGCCCCGCCGTCCACATAGAGCTCGTCCGGCCCGAGGCGGAGGATGTCCCGCGCAAAGCCGCAGGCCCAGATGTCCGTGAAGGGCTCCGGCACGCCGCCGAGGCCCCGGTAAAAGTCGCGGACTTCCCCCAAAATACCCGCTCTTTCGGCCTTTTCCACCAGCGAGAAGAGCTCCGGCGAGTCCGCCCTCGCCGCGGCGGGCGCGGTGCGGAAATACTCGCCCACGGCCCGGCCCAGCTCCAGCTCCGAGCCCGAGAGCCGCCCCGCAAAGAGGACGCGCGAGCCCTCGTCGGCGAGCCTTTCACGTATAGCGTTTGCCAAAGATTCACAATTTTTCAAGCCTGGTCCGACCTCCGCAGGGCGTCTTTTTGTCCACTACTATTTAACCGCAGCGCCCACAAATGTCAAGAACGGCGGAAAAATTTTTCTGCGCCGGTGTAGCATGGGCTACATCCACAGCCTTGCTGGCAATAAAGCAGTATGTTACTATTTTAACGACTCAAAGGCAGGAAAGCTGCACACATTTTTGAGAAAGGACAAAAAAGCATGGGAGACAACAACACTGTTTCTATGACCATAAACGGCAGGAAATATGTCTTTGCCATTGGTCATGAATTCGGTCAGATTCCGACGAGCGAGACGCTCTGTCAGACTCTCCGCAACAGGCTCGACCTCACCGGGACGAAGGAGTCCTGCTCCGAGGGCGCCTGCGGCTGCTGCACGGTCATCATGAACGGCGACGCCGTGGCCTCCTGCATCACGCTGACGGTCGAGTGCGACGGGGCGGAGATAACCACCATCGAGGGACTTCAGGATCCCGTGACGAACGAGCTGGACCCCATCCAGCAGGCCTTTATCGACGAGTACGCCTTCCAGTGCGGTTACTGCACGCCGGGCATCATCATGACCTCCCGCGCGCTCTTCAACCACAACCCGCACCCCACCCGCGAGGAGATCGCGGAGGCGCTCTCCGGCAACTACTGCCGCTGCATCAGCCACTACCATGTGCTGGACGCTCTCGAAAAACTGTCTAAGAAGGGGGTAGAGGAATGAGCACTCCGAAAAAGCCCGAATACCGTCATATCGGTAAGTACCGCCCCAGGAAGGATGCCCGCGAGATAGTCACTGGCAAGTGCATATACCTTGACGACTTCAAGATGAAGGACATGCTGCACGCCAAGCTGATGCCCAGCCCCTATGCGCATGCCATGATAAAGGACATCGACACGTCGAAGGCCGAGGCCCTGCCCGGCGTCTACGCCGTCGTCACCTACAAGAACCAGCCCGAGTTCTCCAAGGAGTTCCTGCAGGGCCTGCCCCCGGTCAAGAAGGTCTGCGACCAGCACCTGCGCTACGTCGGCGACTGCGTCGCCCTCGTCGCCGCCGAGTCCGAGGAGCTCTGCGAGGAGGCCATCCGCCTCATCAAGGTCGACTACGAGGTCCTGCCCGCCGTGTTCGACATCGAGCAGGCCAAGGCCGACGGCGCCGCCCAGCTCTATCCCGGCTTCTTTGAGAACAACCGCTACGAGAAGGACCTCGGCTTCGGCGACGAGAAGATGCTCTTCGCCGTCGAGCGCGGCGACTGCGACAAGGCCTGCGAGGAGGCCGACTACGTCTACGAGGGCACCGGCTACTTCGAGACCAACCCCGCGCCGCTCGCCCCCGAGCCGCCCGAGATGATAATGTACTACGACGACATCAACAACAAGTATCTCATGTGGGCCACCGCTCAGTCCGACCGCGTGCCCAAGATGCCGCCCGATGTCGGCCGTATGCCTGCCGACGCCGTCATCGAGAGCCGCGTGTTCAACGTCGGCGGCTCCTACGGCAACAAGCAGGAGATGACGCTGATGTGCCTCTACACGGCGCTGCTCTCCCGCCTGACCGGCCACCCCGTCCGCTTCCGCATGAACAAGGAGGACCAGCTCACCATCCACGAGATGCGCCTCGGCTCCCGCTTCACCGCGCGCTTCTCCATCAAGGACGGCATAATGACCTCCGTCAAGGGCCACTGGTACGTCATGCCCGGCTACACCGACGACGCCGGCTACTGCATCACCGCCGTCGGCCTCGGCGAGATGCAGGTCGCGCTCGCCAAGTGCCAGAACTGGGACATCGACACCTGCATGTACGCGACCAACACCATCTCCTGCGGCACCGTCCGCGGCTTCGGCGGCCAGGAGCTCAAGAGCGCCATGATGCCCGTCATCGACCACATGCTGGCCGACATGAACATAGACCCCGTGCAGTTCTTCCACGACAACTTCGTCCACGCGGGCGACCGCTATATGTGGCGTGACTGCAACTGGTGGACCTGCCACGAGGTGGATTACCGCCAGGCCATCCTCGAGGCCGCCGAGAAGTTCGGCTGGAAGGAGAAGTTCAAGGGCTGGTACAAGCCCACCGCCGTCAACGGCTCCAAGCGTATCGGCGTCGGCGTCTCCATCCACGGCAACGGCGACGTCGGCGAGGACAACTCCGAGGCCATCGTCCGCCTGCACACCAACGGCTCCGTCATCCTCAACCAGTCCCTCGTCGAGTCCGGCCAGGGCCAGAGGGCGGCCTGCGCCAAGATGGTCGCCGAGGTGCTGAACGTGCCCTTTGAGTCCGTCACCGTCACCAACACCGGCACCGTCGATAACCCGGTCGAGTTCGGCCTCTGCGGCAGCCGCGGCACCCTTACCTCCGGCACCGCCGCCACCCGCGCCGCCGAGGACGCCCTGCGCCAGCTGCAGGCCATGGCAGCCGCCGTGTTCCGCTGCTCTCCCACCGAGATCGAGACCTGCGACGGCTTCGTCTGGGTCAGCAACAAGCCCGAGAACAAGCTCCCCTGGGCCGCCATCATCCCGTACTCCACCTCCATCACCGGCTTCGGCCGCTGGAAGGCCAACTACGCGCAGCCCAATATGTGCATCAACTTCGTCGAGATGGAAGTCGACGTCGAGACCGGCGAGGCCAAGCTGCTCCGCGAGCTCATCGGCACCGACGTCGGCCAGATAATCGACCCGAAGGCCTGCGAGATGCAGCTGCAGGCGTCCATAGGCTCCGCCATGGTGGACACCGGCACCTTCGAGGAGACCATCTACGACTACTACACCGGCCGCATCATGACCAACAACCTCATCGACTACAAGTGGCGTCCCTTCAACGAATTCCCGCCCATCGACATGGTCATCAAGGAGAGCCAGCCGAACATCTCCCGCTTCAAGGCTATCGGTGTCGGTGAGATCTCGGGCTCCGCGGGCGCGGCCGCCATCGCTATGGCCATAGGCAACGCCATCGGCAAGCCGTACATGAAGTACCCTGCGACACCGGTGAACGTGCTGCAGGCCCTCAAAGAAGGTTAAAGGAGGAGCGAAGATGCAGGAATTCAAGCATGTGAATGCCAAGACCTTCGAGGAGGCCTCGAGGGAGCTGGCGGACGGCCGCAAGGTGGATAACCTCGCAATGGCCGGCGGCACCGACCTCATGACGGAGCTGCGCACCCGCATTCAGCCGGTATATCCGGACAAGATAGTCAACCTCAAGAGCATAGAAGGCGCTGAGTACATAGAGGGCGAGGACAGCGTGAAGATAGGCGCCCTCACCAAGCTCAAGGACGTGGAGGCCTCCGCCAAGCTCCCCGCCGTGCTGCGCGAGGCGGCCCACTCCGTGGCGTCCCCGCTGGTGCGCAACAAGGCCACCATCGGCGGCAACATCTGCCAGGACGTCCGCTGCTGGTTCTACCGCTACCCCGAGGGCAGCGGCGGCGCGCTCAACTGCGCGCGCAAGGGCGGCGCTGAGTGCTACGCCCTCAAGGGCGACAGCCGCTTCCACTCCATCTTCGGCGGCATGAAGGTCGCCACGGCCGTCGGCTGCTCCGGCGGCTGCCCGAACAACACCGACATCGGCGCCTACATGGAGAAGCTCCGCGCGGGCGACTGGGCGGCTGCGGCTGAGATCTTCTACCGCGTGAACCCGATGCCCACCATCACCAGCCGCG
>ERZ827478.547-NODE-547-length-36509-cov-21.931722_pt1 | contig 36509 bp, 30 predicted proteins | sample MGYA00519705_ERZ827478 | MGnify/ENA primary metagenome ERZ827478 (study PRJEB31778, sample SAMEA3449318) | human gut metagenome | biome: human gut; feature: human-associated habitat; material: faeces | place: United Kingdom | collected 2010/2012 ...
TGGAAAATTGATGATTCCGGCTTGACTTAATTTAACATCTCAAATATAATAATTGCATACATCAGAAAACGTTCACTCTTCACCGGATGAGTGGTTAAAGCGTCTGGGAGCAAATCGTAGGTGCAGTAATTTACACTGTAAGATTTGTTTCCGGGCGCTTATTTATTTTGGAGGATAGATGCAATATGAATAAGAAAAAAGAATTATTGGTACAGATTATGTGGGAGCTTGCGGGAAGCATCTTTTATGCAATAGGTATATATAATTTCGCCCTGCAGGCAGAGTTTCCTATGACAGGTTTTTCGGGTATTTCGATTATTTTATACCGGCTGTTTAATATTTCCATTGGTTTATCGACGGTCCTGCTTAATATTCCGGTTGCGATACTATGCTGCAAATTATTGGGCAGAAAATTTTTTGTCAGCTCAATACGATGCATGCTTTTGTCTTCTTTTATTGTTGACTATATTGCACCGTTATTTCCGGTGTATCAGGGCGACAGACTGCTTGCGGCATTGTGCACAGGTGTATTTTGCGGAATAGGCTATGCAATGATTTATACAAGAAATTCTTCAACAGGAGGAGCTGATTTTATCATCATGGCTGTAAAAGCATTGCGGCCTCATTTATCGATGGGCAACATCTCTTTTCTTACTGATGTCGGAATTATTCTGGTTGGAGGACTTTTGTTTCGGGATATTGACGGAATGATTTACGGCATGATAGTGAATATGCTGTCTGCGGTTGTTATTGATAAAATGATATATGGCATGAATTCAGGCAAAGTAGCCTTTATCGTCACAAAAAATGGAAAGAGAATATGCGATGTAATTGATGAATGCAGTCAGCGCGGAAGCACTATTCTTAAGGCACAGGGAGGATATAAGCAGGACGATATTCAGGTGGTAATGTGTGCATGCAACAGTAAGGAAATGTACCAGGTGCGTAAATCCGTAAAAGATGCAGACCCGGACTCTTTTATTGTGGTTGTTGAGTCTCATGAGGTGCACGGAGAGGGCTTTAAAATGACAAATATTGGAGAAGCAGAGAACTGAAACATACCTGAAACAAATATAGTGTGAAGATTGTATATTAGCTTGAAAAAAGCTATACTAATATAATGATGTAGCGGTTTTATGGCTGAAATTATATATTTGGGAGGTAATTACATGTTAGAAAACTGGATTAAACCACAAATTCCGGAGGAGGAAGAGCTGGATGAGCGCCTGCATGCAGCACGCTCTAAGCTGTCTGCGCTTCAGATGCAGATTAAGGAGCATGGACTGCCTGTACTTGTGCTGTTTGAGGGCTGGGGTACTGCAGGAAAGGGCAGTGTGCTCGGTAAGGTAATCAAGAATATTGATCCGCGATTTTTCAAGGTTGCAACCATGGACGAGCCGACAGAGGAGGAAAGACGCAAGCCTTTTTTATATCGGTATTTTGTAAAGATTCCGGCAAAGGGGAAGTTTGAGTTTCTTGATTCGGGCTGGATGGATGAGGTAGTAAAGGACGTACTGCACGACAAGATAGGAGAGAAGGAGTACAAGAAGAAAATTGAAAGCGTGAAGCGCTTCGAGCGACAGCTGACTGACAATGGTTATCTTGTTATGAAATTTTTCTTTCAAATCAGCCGGAAGGAACAAAAAAAGCGAATTGAGGTATTAAAGGAGAATAAGGATACCAGATGGCGTGTCAGTGGAGATGAAGACTGGCAGAATAAGCATTATGACAAGTGTATGCATGTGTTTGACAGATATCTGAATGATACAAATTCGCCTGCAGATCCTTGGTATATAGTTGATGCAAAGAATAGAAAATGGGCTGAGCTTCAGGTGCTGGAGACGCTGGTTAGTGGAATAGAGACAGCACTTAAAAACAGTAATCTTGCTGTGCCGCTGTTACAGAATGTGTTCCCGCTTGAGAAGATTCCAAAGCTTTCTGAGATATCACTTGATAAGGAACTGTCTGAGGAAGAATACAAAAAGGAGCTCAAAAATCTGCAGTCTAAGCTTAGCGAGCTGCATAACAAGCTATACAGGCGAAAGATTCCTGTTGTCATAGCATATGAGGGCTGGGATGCAGCAGGAAAGGGTGGAAATATAAAGAGAATCACAGGGGCGCTGGATCCGAGAGGCTTTGAGGTGCATCCGATTGCAAGTCCGCTGCCAAACGAGAAAGCCAGACACTATCTGTGGAGATTTTGGAATCGTCTTCCTAAGACCGGGCATATAGCTATTTTTGACAGGACATGGTATGGCAGGGTTATGGTAGAAAGACTAGAGGGCTTTTGCAGCGAGAATGAATGGCAGCGTGCATACAATGAGATTAATGAATTTGAAAAGGAGCTGTCAGACTGGGGTGCTGTCATCATAAAGTTCTGGGTGCAGATTGATAAGGATACACAGCTGGCTCGATTTGAGGAACGCCAGAATACTCCGGAAAAGCAATGGAAGATTACCGATGAGGACTGGAGAAACAGAGAAAAATGGGATCTGTATGAGATTGCCGTAAATGAGATGCTAAAGAAAACCAATACCACTTACGCACCATGGCATGTGCTTGAGTCAAACGACAAGAAATATGCGAGAATCAAGGCTCTTAAGATTGTGATTGATGCGATTGAAGCTGCTTTGGATAAATAAAACAAATAAAAAGTAAAAACAGATGTATATAAACAGAGATATGTAAAAAAAGAAGCCGGATTTATTCCGGCTTCTTTTAAAGTGTTGGTAAATTAATTTGGGTACAAAAAATGCGCCTCCAGGGGCTCGAACCCTGCACACCCTGATTAAGAGTCAGGTGCTCTACCAAATGAGCTAGAAGCGCAAACATCTGTGTGAATATCTGTGTCACACGGACAAATGATATTATACACAGGGTTTTACAAAAATGCAAGTACTTTTTTAAAAAAATTTAAAAAATTATAAAAAAGACTTTAAAACACTAAGTACTCCGTTTTCCCAGTAAGGCGCACAGGTGTGTTTTGCGACTGCGATAACTTCCTGGCGGGCATTTGACACGGCGTAGCTTATACCGGCATTTTGAAGCATCTCAATATCATTCAGATTGTCACCGAAACAGCATACCTCGTCCGGAAGCAGGTCGAATCGGTCTATTAGGTATGAGAGTGCAGTCCATTTGCTGACACCCTTTGCGTTGCAGTCTACCCATTCCTTGCCGGCGGCTGCCAGGTGAGCTTTTTTATTCCATGCCGGAATGAAAACCGGTGTACACAGCTCTTCGCATTTGTCGGGATGAAAGACAGTGAATTTGATGATGTCATTTCTGTCAAGCCTTGTGATGTCATCAACCTCACGCATCTCAAAGCCGTATGAATCACGAAGCAGGTGAAAGACTGGGCTGCCACCATCCTCTGCAAAGCAGAAATCAGGAGTAGCAGCAAAGTAATCGCATGCAGGCAGCTCATCGCGGACCATCCGGCACATGCCCTTCCATATATCCTCGTCCATAGGATAGGTTTTTAGGATTTCCTTTGGAGTGCGCACGACTGTTCCTCCGTCTGTTATATACAAAAGCTTGTGCTTTATCGGAGCAAACAGCTTAAATTCGCTTGAAAACTGTCTGCCGGAACAGACTACAAATATTATTCCTTTGTCTATGAGCCTGTCGATGACAGACATGTACTCAGGATCTATGAGCAGTGAGCCGTCCTTTAAAAGTGTTCCGTCTATATCTGTTGCTATTAGTTTTATCATTATTTATCTCCCCGGGCGTATATCTTTTGAATATTCAACTATATCATTATAAGAAATTATAATCTCATATGCAAGGGACTTATAGTGTATTTATTACTGTTTGTGAAAGAAAAAACAGAACAAAAAAACAGAATATATTGAAAGTTTCCTGCTCATATTGTATAGTAGTAATACTGGCTTCATCTTCAATGCGTTGAAGCAATGAAAACTAAGGGGACGATATTTACTATGATAGTAGAACTTATTGAAAAAGTTTATTCTTTCTTGTGGGGAGATCTGATACACATTCCACTGCCTGGCGGTGGGAGCGTGGGAATCTCACTGCTCATAATTCTTTTGATTCCGACAGGAATTTATTTCACTGTAAGGACAAGACTTTTACCAATCAGAATGTTTCCGGACATGATAAAGGCGCTGACAGGTAAAAAGGAAAATAAGGACAGCCTGTCCACGTTTCAGACACTCATTGTCTCTACGGCGACGAGAGTGGGCATGGGTAATCTGGTTGGTGTTGTGGCTGCCATATCAGTGGGAGGCGCAGGTGCGGTTTTCTGGATGTGGATAACAGCCATTATAGGTTCATCCACGGCTTTTGTGGAGGCTACACTGGCACAGCTTCACAAGGAGCTGGATCCATTGTACTCAGGCTATCGTGGAGGTCCGGCGTATTACATACACCATTACTTTGAGGATAAATCAGGCAAAAAGAAAAAACATGTTATTATAGCTGTTTTGTTTGCTATATCCGGACTAATCTGCTGGTGTGGCATAAGTCAGGTGATAAGCAATTCAGTTACATCGTCATTTGAAAATGCATTTGGCATACCACCTATTTACACTACCGTAATTTTAGTTGCAGTGGCCGCTGTCATTGTGCTTAGGAAAAATGCTACGGTAAAGGTGCTTGACATAGTTGTTCCTATCATGGCGGTGTGCTATTTTGCCATAACCATTTTTATCATAATTAAAAATATAGGCATGATGCCATCGGTTTTTTCAAGGATATTTGAGGAAGCCTTCGGTATCAGGCAGGTGGCTGCGGGAGGCTTTGGAGCGGTGCTCATGAATGGTGTAAAGAGAGGTCTTTTTTCAAATGAGGCAGGCTCAGGCTCAGCTCCATGCGCTGCAGCGGCGGCAGAGTGCGATACTCCTGTAAAGGCAGGACTGACGCAGGCGCTTGGTGTATTTATAGATACGATAGTGATTTGCAGCTGTACGGCAATGATCATGCTAACTGCACCGGAGAATATAGTGGCAGGGAAAGAGGGCATGGATTTATTACAGTCAGCTATGAGGTATCATCTTGGAGATTTTGGAGTTATTTTTATAGCAGTCACATTGTTTTTATTCAGCTTTTCCACCTTCCTTGGTATACTTTTTTATGCAAGGAGTAATGTTGCGTACCTGTTTGGGGATAACTGGATTTCACAGACCATGTACAAGGTGCTGGCTCTTGTTATGCTGTTTGTAGGCGGTATCGCGGCATACACATTTGTCTGGGATCTCGGAGATGTAGGAATCGGCCTTATGACTATATTCAATACAGGTATTCTCTATCTGATGGGTGGACAGGCAATAAAGGAGCTGCGAGTCTTTGAGGAGAGTAATAAAGCACAAAGCAATAGTCAATGCTCACAGCAGGGTGATAACGTAACGCAATAACAATAGGAGATATATAAATATGAAAAGAGAATCATTTAAATCACGTCTGGGATTTATACTGGTAAGTGCAGGATGCGCTATAGGCATAGGCAATGTATGGCGTTTTCCGTATGTGACAGGTCAAAACGGTGGCGGTATTTTTGTACTGTTTTACCTTATATTTCTGGTATGCATGGGACTTCCGGTGCTTACGATGGAGCTTGCTGTAGGCCGAGCCAGCAGAAAAAGTGCTGTGATGAGCTACAAGGCGCTTGAGAAAGAGGGCAGTAAATGGCATATTCACGGATGGATAGCCATGCTTGGCTGCTACATGCTCATGATGTATTACACAACAGTCTCAGGCTGGATGGTTGCGTATTTCTTTAAATTCCTAAAGGGAGATTTTACATCAGGCATGAATACTGATGACACGGCAGCTGCATTTGGAAACATGCTTGCAGACCCCAAGCAGATGGCTTTCTGGATGATAGTTACGGTTGTGCTTGGCTTTTTGGTGTGCAGCCGTGGTCTGCAGAATGGGCTTGAGAAAATCAGTAAATTTATGATGAGTGCTCTGCTCTTGCTTATCATTGTCCTTGCGGTGCACAGTATCACACTTTCAGGGGCTTTGGAAGGAGTGAAATTCTATCTTGTTCCAAATCTGGATGCGGTCTCTGAAATTGGAATAAAGAATGTAATAACAGCAGCCATGAATCAGGCGTTTTTTACGCTGAGTCTGGGTGTGGCCGCAATGGAGATATTCGGCAGCTATATGGGAAAGGACTGCACTCTTGCAGGTGAGGGTGCCAAAATATGTGCTCTTGATACATTTGTAGCTATAATGTCAGGCCTTATCATTTTCCCGGCTTGCTTCAGCTATGGGGTGGAGGTAGACGCAGGACCAAGCCTTATCTTTATCACTTTGCCAAATGTGTTTGTAAATATGCAGGGAGGCCGCATATGGGGCTGTCTTTTCTTCTTGTTTATGACCTTTGCCAGCTTTTCAACCGTTATTGCGGTATTTGAGAATATCATGTCGTTTGCCATTGATATGTTTGGCTGGTCCAGAAACAAGGCTGCGCTAATAAATGGTGTGATAATACTTATTGCAAGTATGCCGTGTGTACTTGGATACAATGTGTGGAGCAATCTGCACCTCATAGGAGGCAGGGATGTGCTTGACAGCGAGGACTTTATGGTAAGCAATCTGCTTCTCCCGATTGGCTCACTGGTTTATCTGCTTTTTTGTGTGACAAAGTGGGGCTGGGGCTTTGATAAGTATATAGATGAGGCAAATACAGGAGCAGGACTTAAGATTTCAAGGAAGCTTAAGCCGTATTTTCAGTTCATACTGCCGCTTTTAATTTTGTTTATTTTTATCCAGGGATTGATATAGTTACGTATTTTTTGGAAATCAGACAGGAGAGTGTAAAATATGTTAGATCAGAATACCTTTATAGAGACAGTGCAGAGCGTGGCCGAGATTATCAGGACATCAGCGGAGCCTATTGGCAGAGATGAAATCATGTCTTATTTTAAGGATATGGAGCTTAATAAGGCGCAGGAGGATATGGTATTTGAATTTCTCATCACACCACATGAGCAGGAGAATGAGAGTGCAGGCGATTATGAGGATGAATCACATGAGGACGAATTACATGGGGATGAATCGTCTGAAAATGCTGTATTGAACAATGTAATTTACTCAGAAGGAGATTCGATGGATGCCATAGCAGGTGGAAAGAATAATAAGGCTGAGCAGGATAATGAAGCTGAGCCTGACATAGATGAGGACAGCCTCATACCGGATTCACCTATGTTTAGGATGTATCTTGAGGAACTTGAAGAGATACCTGATTACACAAAGGCCGAGCAGGATGATATGTACAAAAAGCTGCTCGCAGGTGATGAGAGTGTGATACACACTATATCAAATTTCTGGCTCAAAAGTGTGCTTGCCATGGCAAAGAAGCTTGCCGTTACATCAGAGGGCTTTGAGGACGTAGTACAGGAGGGAAACATGGGACTTTTCATGTGCCTTACTGAGCTCTGCGGCTGCGGGGATGAGATAGATGTGGAAAAAGAGCTTTTGGATGCCATAGAGGAGTCTATGAAAGAGTGTATCAGGGAGCAGACCGGTGAGGATGAGAGCGAGAATACTGTTGTAGGAAAGGTTTCATTAGTAAACCGTGCAGTGGAGAAACTAAAATCCGATAAGGGTTTCGAGCCGAGCCTTAGTGAGCTTTCAGGCTACACCGGCGTGGATGAGGAGGAGCTTGAAAAGCTTCTGGAGCTTATCAAAAAGGCTGATGTGGAGAAAAATAAACAGGACAGTAAATAATCTGTGGCATTTGTAGATTTGTGTCATATATTAAACCATACCTGAATATATGAAAGGATGGAAAATATATGGCACGATTTACTAATCAGGCACAGCTTCGTTATGGCAACAATGTAGCCAATTCAAATATAGCAGTCGGAGAAATACTGGAGGTGCTTTCTGCTACGAAAACAGCAGTCAAAAACACCTACAATCAAAGCGATACAATAACCTATGTGGTGAGTATCGTAAACTCCGGAAATACCGCGATAAACGGTCTGACACTTTCTGACAATCTAGGTGCTTATACCTTTAACACCAACACTCTTGTACCATTAACCTATGTGAATAACACCGTAAAATACTATACAAACGGCACACTCCAGGCAGCGCCTGCAGTAACCCAGGGACCGCCTCTTAGCATCACAGGCATAAGTGTCCCTGCGGGTGGCAATGCAACTGTCATCTATGAGGCAGCGTTAAATGAGTATGCTCCTCTTGGCGTAGAGGCTGCTGTTACAAACACTGCTACAGTTAGCGGTACCGGAATCACTCCGGTCACAGCAACAGAGACAGTAAATGCCGAGGCTGCACCAAATCTTGCAATTACTAAGTCAGTAAGCCCTGTTCCTGTGACGGAAAACGGTACACTGACCTATACCTTCAGGATTCAAAACTACGGAAGCGTTGCGGCAACCAATACCACAGGCGTGGTTATAACAGACACATTTGCTCCGGTTTTGAACAATCTTACAGCCGCATTAAACGGCACAGCCTGGACTGCAGCTACAGATTACACTTACAATGAGGCGACAGGCACATTTTCGAGCACTGCAGGTGCAATCACCGTTCCGGCGGCAACATACACACAGGATAGTACAACCGGAGCGTGGGTTGTCACACCGGGTGAGAGCACACTTGTCATCACCGGAACAGTGTAGCGGCAGAGGCGATTAATACGGTTTAAGAATTGTTTAATTTAATGGATAAAAGTTGAAATATTGATACTAAATATGTAAAATATATATAGCTATTTATGAATAAGATGATGAAGATGATCATCGGCAGTTTAAAATGATTAACCGGGGGATAAGACAAATGAATAATGCACAGTTAGTGATAGACGAAGTAAAAAAGGCAGTAAAGGGCAAGGATGATTGTATCATCAAGGCATTTGCTGCCTTTTTGGCAGGTGGACATATACTGCTTGAGGATGTGCCGGGAGTGGGAAAGACTACGCTTGCAGTAGCTTTTTCAAGGGCTATGGCGCTTGTGAATCACAGAGTACAGTTCACTCCGGATGTGCTGCCTGCTGATATACTTGGCTTTTCGATGTATCAGAAGCAGACCGGAGAGTTTGTGTACCGCGAGGGTGCCGTGATGTGTAATCTGTTTCTGGCAGATGAGATTAACAGGACAAGTCCCAAAACACAGTCTGCGCTCTTGGAGGTTATGGAGGAGGGAAATGTCACTGTGGATGGAATAAGCAGGAAGGTCCCAGAGCCGTTTATAGTGATGGCCACTCAAAATCCAAAGGGCAGCGCCGGTACACAGCTGTTGCCGGAGTCACAGCTTGACAGGTTTATGATATGTATGAGCATGGGATATCCTTCACATGATGCAGAGGTGGATATCGCAAAGGGCAAAAGTGTGAAGGCTGATGAGTATACGATAAAGCCTGTTATGAATGCACAGGGACTTGTTGAGATGCAGGGAGAGGTCGAGCAGGTATTTATCCATGACAGTATTTACTCGTACATTGTGGATCTGGTTGATGCGACAAGGACAAGTCCGTACATTGAGCTTGGAGTGAGTCCGCGAGGTACGATTGCGTGTGTTAGGATGGCAAAGGCATATGCGTATCTGAGTGGGCGAAGCTATGTCATACCATCTGATGTGGTTTCTGTATTTGCGGATGTGACAAAGCACAGAATCGTGCTAAATACCAAGGCGAGAGTATCACACGTATCAGAGCTTTCAGTGATAGATGAGATACTAAAGGCTGTTAAACAGCCGACAACTTATGTGAAAAAGGCAGGTAATCGTGATTAGTTTTTTGATAGGAATAATTACTGCGGCAATAGTTTTTTATATGTCGATGATATACGGTAATGCTGCGCTGGCACTGCTTGGCTGCTTTATGTGTGTGTTTATGGTGCTGACATTTATAGCATTGCTTGTAAAGGCGCACCGGGCAGTGGCAGCTATAAACATTCCGATAGTTATCGCCACACAGGGCGAGAGTATCAGGGTGAGTCTTTCCTGCCGGCTGAAGGAGGCAGGCTTTGATGGTGTAAAATACCGTGTAACGGTGAAAAATAATTTATCCGGCGAAAAAAGTACAAAATGGCTGTCAGGAGGCAGTGATTTTTTGTACAGCGTAAACCTATGCGGCAATTATGAATTTGAGCTTGTAAGGATAAAGCTATATGATTTTTCGAGGCTTTTTTATGTCACGAAAAGAGTTAAAAAATATGCAAATGTTGAGGTGATGCCGCAGATTGATGAGATTCCTGTGAGGATAACGGACAGAGTAAGAAATTTCTTTGGGGATTCTGATATATATGATGATTTAAGACCGGGATATGATCCGTCGGAGCTGTTTGATGTCAGAGAGTTTCAAAACGGTGACAGGCTGCAGAGTGTGCACTGGAAGCTTTCTGCAAGGACTGATGAGCTGATGGTAAAGGAGAACAGCCTGCCAAAGGCATGTGCGGTGGCCATAGTAGCAGATTTAAGGGGAATAAAGAAAGGCAGACAGGCGGATGCTTTTATGAAGCTTCTTGTCTCACTTTCCTTTTCGCTTATGGATCAAAAATGCTCTCATTATGTGGCGTGGTATGATACCGCCATAAACGATATTGTGAGAGCCAGAGTGGATGACGAGGAGGGCTTTTACATATTTTTGAACAGTTTTCTTAAAATAAAGCCGGATACAAAGAATGATGCGCTTTTTTTGTATGAGGAAAAGTACCGGGCAGAAAAGCTTGTGTGTCTGCTTAGCGTGGATGGAAGACTTCAGATAAAAAGGGGAGAGGAGATAGTTGGCAGAGCGGATGAAAAAAACGAGATTGTCATTTAGGAAAAGTAGATGGCAGAAATCTGACACAAATGAGATAAAGCCTGATTATAATAATGCATTTACAGTGCTTGGTGTCCTGCTTACTGAACTTGCCAATGCAGCTGCAGCAGTACTTCTTACGGTGTGTGCAGTGTCTGTTGTGAATACGACCGTTTCACATGTGAGATGCCCATATTATGTGTATGTGTGGCTGTTTATTTTTTCGGTGATAAGCGGCTTTATAAACAGGCTTACATCGCTTGACACAAGAAAATGGGTGCGCCATGCGATAAATACGGGTCTGCTGCTTGTATTTTTGCTTGGAGTGTTTATTGCAAACTGGCAGGCAGCAGGGCATATAAAAGACGGCTTTTTGTATGTAAAGGGCAGGTATCTTGAGCTGATAAATGTGTACTATGGCACTTCGTTTGCCTGCCCAAAGGGGGAGAAGGCCTTTGCAGGGGCGTTTGCTGGCTTTGTATCGTTTATAGTTATGCTTTTGCTGGTGACACTGGCGGTTCAAATTAAAAGAAGACGCATTCTCACATTATTTCCAACGCTTATGCTTGTGGTACAGCTGTGCATAGGCAAAAGCCCAAGTGTCAGCGAGGTCGTTATGCTCACACTGTGTACACTCTGGTGTCTTATTGCAGATGGCAACGCACGCACAGTGGCAGGATATGATGTAAATGGCAGTGCACAGGGCAATGAGGCTTTAAGGATAGCGGCGGCGTTTTTATACATGGCGGCGGTGTCTGCAGTACTTTTCATATGTGTATTTTCATTTAAACCTCTTGCTGATACACTTGCCGATAAAAAGCCACAGATGCTTGCCTTTCAAAAGGATTTGGAGGGCAGTGTAAAATCATTCTTCAGCGTGGGAATTGATTTACAGGATGGCACGGTTAGTAATCACTATCCAAGCTACAGTGAAAAAACAGTGATGACGGTAGAAGCAAAGGCAGGAGTACCTTCTAATGTTTATCTGAGAAGCTTCTACGGTGATACCTATGAGAATGGCAGATGGATTAAAAAGTCTGATTTTTCAGGGATGGAAAAAGAGTATCATGATGCTTCAAGGATGACAGCCTGGCAGACTACAATCGGATTAGCCACGCTGCTTGATGGTTATTATGATGATGAGACCAATCCGGCCACCGAAAAGTATACAATCACGATGAAGAAGCTTTCCACCAAATACACCTATTTGCCGTACTGTATCGACCCGTACAGTATAGATGCCAAGGGCGATATAGATTTTGACGAAGACTTTGTTATCACAAAGGATAAAGCGACAAAGACTATCGAGGTGTCGGCGTGTCCCGGCTTTTTCGATGGTTGTCTGGAAATGTCTATCCTTGAGCCGGAGCAGCCTCTTGAGGTCAACAATGATTTCTATGTGGCATACAATGATTATGTAATGGAAAACTATACTGAAAAGCAGGGCGGTGACGGAATTGTTGCAAAAGATGCGAAGCTGCTTCTTAGGACAGGACAGCTCACAAGCAATATGATGTACACAGGCGATATAAGAGAAAATGATGCCAACAGGATTGCGGCAGCACAGCTGGTGCAGCAGTTTCTGACATCGAAGGCTTTTAAGTACAGCAAAAATCCTCCTTCAACAGGCGGTAAGGATGTAGTTGAAAATTTCCTCTCAAATAGCAGACAGGGCTTTTGTGTGCATTTTGCATCGGCTGGCACGATGATACTCAGACAGATGGGCGTTCCATGCCGCTATGTAAGCGGATACTGTGCAAAGGAGGACAGCTTCAAATCCGGTGAAAATGATGAGGATATATGTGAGGTGAAGGATTCGCAGTCGCATGCCTGGGTTGAAATATATCTGGATGATTTCGGATGGATTCCGGTGGAGATGACACCGGGATATTTTGAGTATGTGACAGGTGAGAATCCGTTTGACTATATTGGTGTCAACGGAAAGAAAACAAACACCGGTGCTGCTTATAATGATAGTGAGCATATGAATGATACTGCGGCAGATGAAGATAAACTGGATGAAGATGCAGCAAATGAAGATACAAAAAATACAGATGCAGAAAATGATGACACAGCAAAAGATGATACATCAAAAGCTGCAGCAAACAGTACATCAGGTGATGGCAGTGAGAAGGCTTATGGTTCACAGTCAGGTGCGGATAAACGTACAGATGCTCAGAACTCAAAAACGAGACTTCATATACCACCGGTGATTTTAAAAACCTCACTCTGTGTGATTTTTCTGACTGCACTTACAGCCATCATAGTTTATATCAAAAGGCGAAGAAATATTTTGTGGGAAGCAAGACTTGCAAAAAGGGTGAAAAAAGGCCGTTACAGCAGGGTAGCAATAATGATAAACAACCGCATCTACAAAGGACTGGGACATCCTTCAAAGAACAGGACAGATGAGCTTTATCTGGCTAACCTGAAGGAAAAATACTGCGGACCGGATTATTGCGGAATCCACTGGGACGAGTACATGCGCATCATACAAAAGGCTGTGTATTCATCAGAGGGCATCACGGGGGAAGAATGCTTTATGGTGATGGAAACATGGAGGCGTCTGGAGAAAAAAGACATTAGACATAATTCACAAAAAAACATGTATAAAAACAGCATGATTAACAAAAAATAAACTCGTAAGGAAAATTGTGTTGAAATAATAAGGCTTCTGTGATATAAACTTAAGCAGACGTGTTACTTTTAGGGAGGCATTTGTCGTACATAACTTTTAACAGGGTTAGTGTATGATAAGTGCCTCCTTTTTGTCGCTGGAGCAAAAAAGAATGATAGGTGCAAATCGGTACATACCCTGCATTTATAGGAGGAAAAGCTCATGAAAGACAAAATTTTTGGTGTCCTGCAGAGAGTAGGACGAAGCTTCATGCTTCCAATCGCAATCCTTCCGGTAGCAGGCTTGCTTTTAGGACTAGGAAGCTCATTCACCAACACTACAACAATTGAGACCTATGGTTTACAGTGGCTGCTCGGAGATAAGACTATACTCCATGCACTTCTTGTAATCATGAATGCGGTCGGAAGTGCCATATTCGATAACCTTCCGCTCATTTTTGCGGTCGGAGTAGCAATCGGAATGGCAAAGAAGGAAAAAGAGGTATCAGCACTTTCAGCAGTCATAGCATACTTTGTTATGAATGTATCAATCAATGCGATGCTCAAGATTTCCGGAAAAATCCTTGCAGACGGAAGCATTGCAAAGGATGTGCTTGATGGAACCATCACATCAGTATGCGGTATCCAGTCGCTGCAGATGGGCGTGTTTGGCGGAATTATCGTAGGACTTGGAGTGGCAGCACTGCACAACCGTTTCTACAAGATTGAGCTGCCGAATGCATTGTCATTTTTCGGTGGAACAAGATTTGTGCCTATCATATCAACAGTGGTATATCTTTTTGTAGGAATCTTAATGTATTTTATCTGGCCGACAGTGCAGAACGGAATCTATGCACTCGGCGGAGTGGTGACAGGAACAGGATATTTCGGAACACTTCTCTTTGGTATCATAAAGAGAGCACTTATTCCATTCGGACTGCACCATGTATTTTACATGCCATTCTGGCAGACAGCAGTCGGTGGAACGATGGAGGTTGCAGGACATATGGTTGAGGGTGGACAGAACATCTTCTTCGCACAGCTTGCTGACTCTGCAAACATCGCACATTTCAGTGCCGATGCCACAAGATATTTCTCGGGAGAGTTTATTTTCATGATTTTCGGTCTTCCGGGAGCAGCACTTGCAATGTATAAATGTGCAAAGCCGGAAAAGAAAAAACAGGCAGGAAGCCTTTTACTTTCTGCAACACTTGCATGTATGTTTACAGGAATCACAGAGCCTCTTGAGTTCTCATTCCTTTTCGTAGCACCGGCTCTCTTTGCAGTACAGGTAGTGCTCGCAGGAAGCGCATACATGATAGCACATATTTTAAACATCGCTGTAGGACTTACTTTCTCAGGAGGATTACTTGATTTCTTCCTGTTTGGTATATTGCAGGGGAATGAAAAGACAAGCTGGATGCTCGTGATTCCGGTGGGAATAGTATATTTCTTACTGTATTACTTTATTTTCAGCTTCCTTATAAAGAGGTTTGATTTCAAGACTCCGGGCCGTGAGGATGACGACACAGAGACAAAGCTCTACACCAAGGCAGATGTAAATGAAAGAAAAGCTGCCAAGGACGTAAAGAACTCTGACGAAAAAGCAGGGACTGTAGCAGATGAGCTCTCACAGACCATATCACGGGGTCTCGGCGGCAAAGCCAATATCTCAGATGTGGACTGCTGTGCAACAAGGCTTCGTATCACAGTAATTGATCCCGACAAGGTAAACGATGCGCTTCTTAAATCAACAGGAGCATCAGGAGTCGTGCACAAGGGACAGGGCGTACAGATTATCTATGGACCAAGAGTAACAGTGATTAAATCAGATTTAGAGGATTATCTTGCGAGCGTGACAGAGGAGCATTTCGAGGATGATGCAGTAGAAAATAATACAGCAGACGCATCAAAGACAAAAGATTCAAACACCTCTTCTGATAAAGCACAGGATTCGGATGTTGAATCAGAGCCGACAAGCACAGTTATCATCTCAAGCCCTATGACAGGAATAGCAGCAGACCTCTCAACAGCGCCGGACGAGGCCTTCGCCGGCAAAATGATGGGTGACGGAGCGGTAGTCACACCTGAGGAGGGAGTCGTTGTAGCACCTGAGGATGGAACTGTTTTATTCGTTTTTGATACAAAGCATGCTTTGGGATTTACAACCGACTCAGGAATTGGTATGATAATCCATGTAGGAATTGATACAGTAAAGCTCGAGGGTAAAGGCTTTGACGTACAGGTTGAGGCAGGATGCCATGTTAATAAGGGCGATGTGCTCATGAAGCTTGACCTTGACTACTTAAAGGCGAACGCACCATCAGTTACTACTCCTGTCATCTGCACAGAGCTAAAAGATAATCAGAAAATCCGTCTCATCACAGACGGTCCGATTAAGGCAGGAGAGCCTCTCTACGCAGTTGACACCTACGAGAAGTAATTCATACTTCATGATAATTGAATTGTCCGGTTATGTTAATAATAAATAGTTCGTATAAATTATCGGGAGTACATTAATAAATGTCAGGGGAATGATATGTACAGAATCACAAAGGTCTTAAATCACAATACAGTGCTTGCGGTAAAGGACAAGAGCGCAAGAGAATATCTTATAGTCGGAAAGGGTGTGGGTTTTGGAAAGAAAATTACACAGTCTGTCGAGCCAACAGAAGAGGATTCACTGTATGAGCTGACCCAGACAAGGGATAGAGGTCCGGCAAAGGACATAGTAAAATCCATCGAGCCGGAGTATCTTGAGATTGCAAACACACTGCTCGATAATGCAGAGCATGAGTTTGGACATATAGACAGAAGCATATTGTTTCCTATGGCAGATCATATAGCATTTGCTGTAAAGCGTATGGAAAACAAAGAACAGATCAGCAATCCTTTAAACGATGACATCCGTGTGATGTTTTATAGGGAGTACAAGATTGCTGAGAATATACGCCACATACTAAAGGATAAAAAACAAATTGATATAATTGATGATGAGATCGGCTACATTACTCTTCATATTCATACATCCTTAAACAATTCAAAGGTATCGGATGCCATGGAGATGGCGGCAGCAGTTCGAAAATGCGCCACATTTATAGAGGAAAAGATTGGAAAGCACATAGATGTCACTACTATGGCCTACAACCGCCTCATGAACCATATCCGCCACATGGTATCAAGAGCCACGACCGGAGAAAAATTAAAGGTTGATCTCAATCAGTTTATCGAGAAAAATTACCCGGAGTCATTCGCACTGGCAGGTGAGATATGTAAGGAGCTTGGAAAGGACTTAAATCATGAGTTTTTGGACAATGAGACAGGCTACCTTGCCATACATATCGAGCAGATTAAGTGTGATGAGATGGTAAGTGAATAATAAAATGTGAAAACCTTCCTGCATATTAGGTTATGTACAAATCTCTTGCAATGTGGTACACTACATAGTTGTATCAACAAACATCCGATACACAAAATACATATGAAATCAATTTAAAGGAGATATATATACCATGAAACTCGGCATCGTCGGACTTCCGAACGTCGGAAAGTCTACATTATTCAACTCACTCACAAAGGCAGGAGCGCTTTCAGCAAACTATCCATTTGCTACAATCGACCCAAACGTAGGTATTGTTTCAGTGCCTGACGAGAGAATCGTAAAGCTCGGAGAGCTCTATCACACAAAGAAGGTTACACCTGCAACAATCGAATTTGTTGATATCGCAGGTCTTGTGAAGGGAGCCAGTAAGGGTGAGGGACTTGGAAACCAGTTCCTTGCAAATATCCGTGAGGTAGATGCAATCGTACACGTAGTGCGCTGCTTTGAGGATACAAACATTATCCATGTAGATGGCTCTGTAGATCCTGCAAGAGATATCGAGACAATCAATCTTGAGCTTATTTTCTCGGATGTTGAGATTCTTGACAGGCGAATTGCAAAGATTGCAAAGCAGGCAAGAATGGACAAGACACTTGCAAAGGAGCTTGAGCTTGTTGAGGCAGTAAAGGCTCATCTTGAGGACGGAAAGATGGCCAGAACCTTTGAAGTGCCTGATGATGAGGATGCACAGCTTTGGTTCAAGGGATATAATCTCCTTACAGCAAAGCCTACCATCTACGCAGCAAACGTATCAGAGGACGACCTCGCAGATGACGGCGCAAGCAATCCGCATGTTGCAAAGGTAAGAGAAATGGCAAAGGAAGAGGGTGCAGAGGTATTTGTTATCTGTGCACAGATTGAGCAGGAGCTTGCAGATCTCGATGAGGACGAAAAGAAGGAGTACCTTGAGGATTTAGGTGTTGAGTCAAGCGGTCTCGATAAGCTTGTAGCAGCCAGTTATTCACTTCTCGGACTTATTTCCTTCCTCACAGCAGGAGAGGATGAGTGCCGTGCATGGACTATAAAGAAAGGTACAAAGGCACCACAGGCAGCCGGCAAGATACATACTGATTTCGAGCGTGGCTTCATCAAGGCGGAGGTAGTCAACTATCAGGATCTTCTCGACAATGGAAGCCTTGCAGCCGCAAGAGAAAAGGGCATCGTAGGCATGGAAGGAAAAGAGTACGTTGTTAAGGACGGAGATGTAATTCTTTTCAGATTTAATGTATAATTTTATGAATAAAACGCTTTTATAAGCACAAAATCAAAAAGATACGCATAAGATAGACCAAGGGAGGTCTGTTTTATGCGTTTTCTGGATTTATGCGAAAAAGAGGTTGTGAGTGTGGAAGAGGGCAGATACATCGGGCATGTGCGTGACCTTGAGTTTGACCCGGTCTGTGGCAAAATCTGTGCGATTATCGTGCCGGGACCGGGAAAATATATGGGAATATTTTGCAGGGATTACGAATATTGTATTCCATGGGTTAAGATTGTGAAAATTGGACCCGACATAATATTGGTGAATATATGTGAGTCTGATATGCGGCGTAAGCTGTTATGATAGTATAAAAGGAAACTATTCAGTGACATTGAAAAAAAGTGCTGAAAAAGTCAAAATCAGTACAAAACATATTGACAATGAAAATTAGTATAGATATACTAAAATATGTATAGGTCTTTTTAAATACAGATGATGATTTGAAGTATTATAATGAGAAACATAGATATTTTGCTTCTTCATATTATATGATATCTACGGAGGGTACAGCATGAAGTGTCCATTTTGCAGTAGTGACAACACAAGGGTAATAGACTCAAGACCGGCTGATGACAACAGCTCTATCAGGCGCAGAAGGCTGTGCGATGATTGCGGCAAGCGTTTCACTACATATGAGAAGGTGGAGACAATCCCACTCATCGTTATAAAAAAGGATAACAACAGAGAGCAGTATGACCGCTCCAAGATTGAAAAGGGCGTGCTTCTTGCATGTCACAAGAGACCGATTTCAGCAGATACAATCTCAAAGCTTGTAGATGAGGTCGAGATAGAAATCTTTGCCAGAGAGGAAAAGGAAATCTCTACATCACTCATCGGAGAGCTGATTATGGACAAATTAAAGGAGCTTGATGCGGTAGCATATGTGAGGTTTGCGTCAGTTTACAGAGAGTTTAAGGATGTCAATACATTTATGACAGAGCTTAAAAAGATGCTTGACACCAAATAGTGTTTAGGCAGCAGGCAGCCTTGAATGAACAGATTAACAGGGAGACAGAGAATTTTATACTATGAGTTTTTTATACCCGGGAGAGTACATTGACTCGACATACAGCATAGATTTTGATAAATTATATAAGGAGGGCTACAGGGGCATTATTTTTGATATCGACAACACCCTTGTGACTCATGGTTCGCCTGCTGATGAGCGGGCGATTGCTTTGTTTAAGCACCTTAAGGAGCTTGGTTTTTCGTGCCTTGTGCTCTCAAACAACAAAGAGCCGCGTGTGAAGAGCTTTGCTAAGCAGGTTGGGATAAAGTATATCTACAAGGCAGGAAAGCCAAAGCCATCAGGCTATCGTACAGCAATGGAGAGGCTTGGCACAGATACGAAAAACACTCTTTTTGTGGGAGATCAGATATTTACAGATATCATCGGAGCTAATCTTACGGGCATCAGATCAATACTTGTAGCACCTATTGACCCGCATGAGGAGATACAGATTGTGCTTAAGCGCTTTATTGAAAAGCCTGTAATTGCATGCTACAAGAGGCATTTAAAGAAAGTAAATAAATAATTTTTAATTAATAATTTAAAATTTGGAGGCATATATATTATGAAGATTGCAATCGGAAACGATCACGCAGCAGTTGAGCTTAAAAAGACAATAATGGAGTATGTTGAGAGCATGGGTCACGAGGTGACCAACTTCGGCACAGATTCAAGTGAGAGCTGCAATTACCCGGAGTATGGTGAGAAGGTGGCTAATGCAGTGGCATCAGGCGAGTTTGACTGCGGAATACTGATATGCGGTACCGGTGTAGGTATCTCAATAGCAGCAAATAAGGTCAACGGAATCCGTGCGGCAGTTTGCTCAGACACAGCCACAGCACGCCTTGTAAAACAGCACAACAATGCCAATATCATAGCCTTTGGTGAGAGGATTGTAGGTGTTGAGCTTGCAAAGGATATCGTAAAGGCTTATCTGACAGCCGAGTTTGAGGGCGGCAGACACGCAAAGAGAATAGCTATGATATCGGATATCGAGGCTAGAAACTAATATAAAACCAATACAAATTCATGCAATAGAAAATAAATACTTGAAATGTATTGCTTTTTATTGTAAAATGGACGAATGAGAGAGCTTAGGCTCGCACGATTTAAGGAGGAAGTAACTAATGATTTCAGCAGGAGATTTCAGAAACGGTGTTACTATCGAGTTCGAGGGAAACATCTATCAGATTATCGAATTTCAGCATGTTAAACCAGGAAAAGGTGCAGCATTTGTACGTACAAAGTTAAAGAATATCATCAGTGGTGGTGTTGTTGAGAAGACATTCCGTCCAACAGAGAAATGCCCTACAGCACACATTGATCGTAAGGATATGCAGTATCTTTATGCAGATGATGATTTCTATCATTTCATGGATGTTGAGACATATGACCAGATTGACTTACCAAAGGATGAGGTTGGCGATGCTCTCAAGTTTGTAAAAGAGAACGAGATGTGTAAGGTTTGCTCACACAAGGGCAATGTATTTGCAGTTGAGCCACCACTTTTCGTTGAGCTTACTGTTACAGAGACAGAGCCTGGCTTCAAGGGTGATACAGCAACAGGTGCTACAAAGCCTGCTACAGTTGAGACAGGTGCTACAGTTTATGTACCACTTTTTGTTGAGACAGATGATGTTATCAAGATTGATACAAGAACTGGTGAGTACCTTTCACGTGTATAATCTGTATTTTTATGAGTCTGCACATATTCCGGTATGCCCGGAGTATGTGCAGACTTTTTTTATTTGTGTGCTGTGTGGCAGGTGAGAATCCCGACAGCAAGTGTCATAAACACATGCGACACAAGCATAGCCCACAGATATGCATCTATCCCATAGTGGGGGACGAGAAGCATAATCATCAGGATTCTTATCGCACAGGTGAGCAGATTGACGAAGAGCACCTGCTTTGCTTTACCCAGACCGTGCAGTATGCTGCAGAGCATTCCGCTTATGTGCATCAGTGGGCACAGAAAACACAGTCTTCTAAGGAAATATCCACAAAGCTTGGATGAAAAAAGAAAATCCCCTATAAAATCCGACAGCAGATAGAATATGCATGTAAAGATAAGACCAAAGCATAGTCCGAATAAGGCACAGGAGTTTATGGTTTTAGTGATTTTTGCATCCTTTCCGGCGGCATTCGCTTCAGAAACAGATGGCAGAAGCATCACGCAGGCACAGCTGCAAAGTACACCGGGAAATAAAAGCACGGGAAGGGTGAGACCGGAAATGGTTCCAAATATGTCAAGGGCCAATGCCGGTGATAGTCCGTAGAGCTTAAGAGTTCTCGGGATAAGCACATTTTCGGTGGAGGATGAAAAGCTTGCCAATATGTAGTTTAGTGATAAAGGAATGAAAAGCGCAGCCATGCCATAGGCTGTTGTTTTCAGGCTCTTGACGGATATTTTAAAGTATGAGAAATCTTTTTTTATTGTGATAACGGAAAAGACGGTTGCGCTCGCTTCGCCTGCCACGATGCCATATATAGAGTATACAGGCTTAAAGCAACTGACACCGTCAGATAGTATTGCGTATATCAGATAGCAGGTGCCAATGCGCGCGGTCTGCTCAATTAATTGTGTGGCAGCGGGGATGGCTGCTTTTTTCAATCCATAATAGTATCCGTTTATGCAGGAATGGATAGCAGCGGGCAGAATTGAAAAGGACAGCGCCTTGACAAGCTCTGTACAGCGTGGCTCACTTAAAATACAAAGGCTTATGTAGTTGGCATTGGAATACATAATAATTGTGAGCAAAAGAGCAATGGTGGCTGACATAATTATTGCACAAATAAGTATAATCTGCCTGTTTTGAGGCTTTTCGGCAACAAGCTTTGATGTAGCGGTCTGAAAACCGTTGCAGCAGAGTGACATGCATACGGACATGAGTGGAATCACAAGCTGATAGAGTCCAAGACCTGTTGAGCCCATGACGTTATTAAGAAATATGCGAAAGAAAAATCCCATAAACCGACTGGTTGTACCGGCAAGTGTCAGGAAAATAGTTCCGGTCACAAGTGGATTGGATAAATATTTTTTTACAATCAAAAAATCACCTGTCATATGTTGTCTTAGAAGTATATGTGCTTCTTTGGATATATATGACAGATGATTATTTATTGTGTGTTAAATAGCTATTTTGCGCTAAACAATTATTATACTCTTATATGACCGGTATCGTTATATTAAATTTGTGAGATTACCCCATAAAGTGGCGGATAGCCTTGGCTACGCCGTCATTTTCGTTTGTGTCGGTGACGTAATCAGCCTGTGCCTTAAGCTCATCGGTTGCATTTCCCATGGCCACGCCGATGTGTGCGGCTTTTACGATAGCCATGTCGTTTTCGGTGTCACCGACAGCCATTGTCTCATCAGCTGCTATATTCAGGATTTGAGCCAGCTTATGAAGTGCCACACCTTTGTCAACGCCAGCTTTTGTGAATTCCAGATTACCGTAGCCACCGCTTACGAGCGTGATTTCAGGGATTTTTTTCAGATGCTCAAATACTTCGTCGCGGCAGTAGTAGTTATCATTCGTATCCTTTGGAAAATTGATGGTCATTTTCTGCATATGGTAATTGTTTTCGCGCATCATTTCAGTGATATCGTTCACACGTTTTCTGGTTGTCATGATGTATTCCTTTATAGAAGGAGGCATTTTGAGATCCTTTGCATCCTCGAGACACTTGTATGGAGAATAGCCACAGCCGTTTATGAAGGCATCCATATGAACGCGCTTGGTCATCAGGTAATCAATTATTGAAAACGCTGTCTCATCAGAAAGGCAGTTTTCGTAAAGACATTTTTTGGTGTCAATTTCGTAGATTGCACTTCCGTTTGCAGTGATAGCGTAGCGGATGCCGGTGTCCTTAATTGCCTCAAACGGCAGCCCTCCGAATGGACGGCCGGTGGAGATGACCACATTTATCCCGGCAGCAGTTGCCTCTTTTATAGCTTTTATATTTTCCCTGGATATCTGACTTTTGTTGTTGAAAAGTGTTCCGTCAAGATCTAAAGCAATAAGTTTCATAAGAAATCCTTTCTTTTGTTTGAAAAATATAGTGTTTTAGTATATTATGGTGAATAGACTATTGATTTTTGTGTTTTAAAATCGGTTACAATGATAATATAAATTATCACAAATTTCAAGGATGAAGAGCACATAGCTTTTGCTTTGAAATACTTTACACTGTGGAGTGAATAACAGCTGAAACAGAAAAGGAAACGAAATGACAAGAGAAGAATTCAGAAAATATATCAGAGAAAACATAGTTATCCTGGATGGAGCGACCGGTACAAACCTGATGGCAGCGGGCATGCCTGTAGGTGTGTGTCCGGAGGAATGGGTGATGGAGCATCCGCAGGTGATTCTTGATTTGCAGAAGGCTTATGTCGATAACGGCACGAATATTGTTTATGCACCTACATTTACAGGAAACAGGATTAAGCTTTTAGAATATGGTTTACAGGAGAAAATTAACGAGATAAATACCACACTGGTTGGCCTGTCAAAGCAGGCTGTCGGGGATAGGGCACTTGTAGCAGCAGATATGACGATGACCGGCAGACAGCTTTTTCCACTCGGGGATCTGATGTTTGAGGAGCTTTTGGAGGTGTACAAGGAGCAGGCGAGGATTCTTGATGAAGCAGGCGCAGATGTTTTTGTGGTTGAGACAATGATGAGTCTTCAGGAGTGCAGAGCTGCAGTGCTTGCTATAAAAGAGGTAAGCGACCTGCCTATTATGGTGACACTCACCTATAACGAGGATGGCAGGACTCTTTTTGGTACACCGCCTGAGACAGCAGTTGTTGTGCTACAGTCACTTGGAGTGGATGCTATCGGTGTGAACTGCTCGACGGGACCAGCTGAGATGATAGCGCTGGTTGAAAAAATGGCAGAGTACTCTACAGTGCCTCTTATTGCCAAGCCAAATGCAGGGCTTCCGGAGCTTGAGGATGGTAAAACTGTATACAAGATGACTCCGGATATGTTTGCCGATGCGATGAGAGGGCTTGTGAAGGCAGGTGCATCCATTGTCGGAGGCTGCTGTGGCACCACGCCGGAGCATATTCGTGCTCTCACAGAGGCCGTAAAGTCAATGCCTGTTCATAAGCCGCTTGAGCATCATAGAAGAGTACTTGCGTCTGAACGAAAGAATGTAGAGATTGACTTAGATGGCAACTTTACCGTTGTCGGAGAGAGAATCAACCCTACAGGCAAGAAAAAGCTGCAGGCACAGCTTCGTGAGGGAAAGCTTGACCTGGTGCGCCAGATGGCTATGGAGCAGGAGACAAATGGTGCGGGAATACTTGATATCAATATGGGCATGAATGGTATCGATGAGAAGGAGATGATGAAATCGGTTATATATGAGGTTTCATCTACCGTGGACTGTCCACTTTGTATTGATTCAAGCTATGTGGAGGTAATAGAGGAGGCTCTTAAGATTTATCCGGGAAGAGCTTTAATCAATTCCATTTCTCTTGAGACTGAGAAGATGGAAAAACTATTGCCTCTTGCGGCAAAATACGGAGCAATGTTCATACTTTTACCGCTTTCGGATGCAGGATTGCCGAAGGATGTCGAGGAGAAAAAGCAGATTATAAATACTATTTATGACAAGGCACTTTCACTTGGAATGGCACATGAGGATATCGTGGTGGATGGACTTGTTGCGACAATTGGTGCAAATCCAAAGGCCGCAATAGAGTGCTATGAGACCATTGCGTACTGTAAGGATGAGAAAAAGCTTCCTACAATATGCGGACTTTCAAATATATCCTTCGGACTGCCTGAGCGTATGTATGTGAACACAGCGTTTCTTACAATGGCCATATGCAAGGGACTCACCATGGCTATTGCCAATCCATCACAGGAGCTTTTGATGAACGCTGCATTTGCATCGGATATGCTGCTCGACAGACCTGACAGCGATATAGCATACATCGAGCGCATGAGCAGGCTTGCGGAGGAAAAGGCCCAGTATGAGACTGTTGTTGTGAAAAAGTCGGATAATGATGCGTCTGCTTCAAACGGCACATGTGCAGCGGGCAGTAAGGATGCGGTATTTCAGGCTGTCTTAAAGGGAAACAAGGGCAGTATAATTGATGAAGTAAAGAAAATGCTTTCTGATGGGGCAAAGCCTGACGAGATTATTAATAATAGCCTGATTCCGGCTATTAATGAGGTGGGAGAGCTTTTCAACCAGAAGAAATATTTCCTGCCACAGCTTATCGGCAGTGCGAATACTATGAAGCTTGCTATAGAGCATCTGGAGCCGTTACTTGAAAAGAAGGACTCAGGTGATGATATGCCGACTCTTGTCATTGCAACGGTGGAGGGCGATATCCATGATATAGGAAAGAATCTTGTCGTGCTTATGCTTAAAAACTACGGCTACAACGTGATTGATATGGGAAAGGATGTGCCTTGTGAGGATATTGTCAACAAGGCGATTGAGACGAACGCGGCAGTTATCGGACTGTCAGCTCTTATGACCACCACCATGATGCGCATGAAGGATGTAGTGGAAATCTGCAAGGAAAAGGGCTGTAAGAGTAAGGTGGTAATCGGTGGAGCCTGCATTACACAAAGCTTTGCAGATGAGATAGGAGCCGACGGATATTCAAAGGATGCAGCAGAGTGCGTGAAGCTTGTGGAGAGACTTCTGAATAGTTAAAATTTTTTTAAATAAAATGAAAAAAAGTTGTTGACAATAAGGTGCTGACTGTATATAATAATCAAGTCGGTTGACGACATGGGATCTTAGCTCAGCTGGGAGAGCATCTGCCTTACAAGCAGAGGGTCACAGGTTCGAGCCCTGTAGGTCCCATCCTTTTAAAGGTATCAATCAAATATGGCGAGGTGGCTCAACTGGCTAGAGCGTCCGGTTCATACCCGGGAGGTTGAGAGTTCGAGTCTCTCCCTCGCTACTTGTTAAGACTTGCAGTTGTTGCAGGTCTTTTTGTTATAAATAGTTACGAAATAGAAAGGGATAAGCATGATAAGACCTAAAATAGGACTTGACTGGGATGATGTGACAGCCCCATTCAACAGCATAGCCATAGATATGGCAAACAAAAAATATAATATCACCCCACCTCTTGCGCTGGATGATATAGATTCCTGGGAGAATACCGGCAGAGCCTCTGTCATAAAGGAATTTTACCGGGATAATACACTTTACGAGAGGCAGAAGCCTACAGAAGAGACAAAGCGGATGATAAGAAAGCTCATGGATATCGGAGAGGTATATTTTATCACGGCGGTGGCACCGGGCTTCATGGGAGTGAGGGCGAGCCAGATAATGGAGGCATTTCCTGATTTCCCGACAGAAAATATCATACTTGGCAATGCAAAAAATCTCGTGCAGTTTGATATTATTTTAGATGATGCCATACACAATGTGCTTGAGACACCGGCCACATATCCTGTGCTCATGCGAAAGCCGTGGAATTCAAAAATGACAGGACTGTTATCGGTCAATAATATCACAGAGTTTGTATATCTCGTGGAGCAGATAATAAATGCGTCATTATATAGAAATAAAAATATAAAGAATCCGTCAGTTGTGGCGCTTGTCGGACCATCAGGCTCGGGAAAGACAGCGCTCTCAGACAGCCTGTGCGCCATGGAGCAGTTTGAGAATCCGAAAACATACTGTACCAAGCCCGGAGATAAGCACAGGTACCTGACGGAGGAGGAGTTCAATGCACAGGATTTCTTTGAAAAGACAAGGTACGCCGGAATACAGTATGGCACCAAAATGGAGGATATAGAGGCGGTGCTTGCAAAGGGACACTTTGTCGTGATGCCGCTTGACATGTGCGGTGCCATTGCAATGAAACGTCATTTTCCTACTGTAATAGTGTATGTGGCACGTGACAAGGAGCTCTTAATCCGGGATATCATAGAACAGGATTACTCGATAGAAGAAAAGACACTTCGTATTCTGTCCATAGATGCAGAGAAACGCAATCGCCAGATATGTGATTATGCAGTAAATAACATGGACGTTGGTGCAGCTACTAGAGAGCTTTCTGATGTTTTGGAAAACAATTGCTTATAAAATTTATTTATAGCAAGCTCTTAGTTATAAGTATTAACACTTTTCCTAGAAAGATGATATGATATGATTAGTTCAAGGGAACAGCATCCCGGAATTAAAATTAAAAACAAATAACATTAACATATCATTAATAGGAGGATATTAATATGAGCAAGAAACATTATGCAGACAGAAATTTAAAATTTGAGACATTACAGTTACATGTAGGACAGGAAACACCTGATCCGGTTACAGATGCGAGAGCAGTTCCAATCTACCTTACTTCATCATATGTGTTCCATAACAGTGAGCATGCGGCAGACAGATTCGGACTCAGAGATGCAGGAAATATCTATGGCAGACTGACAAACCCTACAGAGGATGTATTCGAGAGAAGAATTGCAGCACTCGAGGGTGGCGTGGCAGCACTTGCTGTTGGTTCCGGAGCAGCGGCACTCACATATGCTTTCCAGGCAGTAGCACACGCAGGTGATCATATCGTTGCAGCAAAGAATATCTACGGCGGTACATACAATCTCTTGGCACACACACTTCCTGATTACGGAATTGAGGCTACATTCGTAGATCCATTCGATTATGATGGAATCAAGGCTGCCATCAAAGAGAACACAAAAGCTATTGAAATCGAGACACTCGGAAATCCAAACTCAGAGGTAGTAGATATCGAAAAAATTGCAAATATCGCTCATGAGGCAGGAATCCCACTTATCGTAGATAATACCTTTGCTACACCATATCTTGTCCGTCCGATTGAGTACGGTGCTGATATCGTGGTTCACTCAGCAACAAAGTTCATCGGTGGACACGGAACAACAATTGGTGGAGTTATAATTGACAGCGGTAAATTCGACTGGACACAGAATGATAAATGGCCATGGCTTGTAGAGCCAAACGTATCATACCACGGAGTAAGCTTTGCAAAGGATTGCGCACCGGCAGCATTTGCGACATATATCAGGGCAATTTTACTTCGTGATACAGGAGCAACAATTTCACCTGTTCATTCATTTATCTTCCTTCAGGGACTTGAGACACTTTCGCTTCGTGTGGAGCGTCATGTTGAGAATGCACTCAAGGTAGTTCAGTACTTAAAGGATCAGCCACTCGTAGAGAAGGTTAATCATCCATCTATTTCAGAGGATAAAGAGCAGCAGGAGCTTTATAAGAAATACTTCCCTAACGGAGGCGGCTCTATATTTACATTCGAGATTAAGGGTGGAGCAAAGGAAGCACAGAAATTTATTGACAACCTTGAGCTTTTCTCACTGCTTGCAAACGTAGCTGATGTTAAGTCACTTGCTATACATCCGGCTTCTACCACACACTCAGAGTGCAATGAAGCAGAGCTCTTAGATCAGGGCATCAAGCCAAACACAATCCGTCTTTCAATCGGAACTGAGAATGTGGATGATATCATTGAGGATCTTGATGAGGCATTTAAGGCACTTGCAGAGTAAACAGTTTTGCATGATAAATACTCCTTAAACGAATAAATAGTGATCATTATAAAAGGAATCGGAAAATATTAATCCGGTTCCTTTTATTGTGCCATGAAATATTATGGATTGGATTTTTTCGCGAACATCTTGACAACCTTTTAACAATTATTGATATTCGTGAAAAATAAGTATATTATAGTCAGTGGTGTGAAACCAGATATAGTTTTAAATAATAAATAATATACATAAAGGAGAAATTATCATGTTTGGATTTGGTCAGTTAATCGAAATATTAAAGAAAGACCCAAAGAAAATCGTATTCACAGAGGGAGAGGATCCACGTATCCTTGAGGCAGCTTCGCGTTTACTTGCAAGCAACTTCTTACATCCTATCCTTGTCGGAGATCCTGAGAAGATTAGTGCAAGCGCTGAGAAGAGCGGTTTCAATATCCGTGGAGCAGAGATTATAGATCCTATGAACTTTGACCGTATGGATGAGATGGTTGAATTATTCTGCGAGCTTCGTAAGAGCAAGGGTGTTACACCGGAGCAGGCTAAGGGAATTCTTTCATCAGCTAACTACTTTGGAACAATGCTTGTAAAGATGGGTATCGCAGACTCGCTTCTCGGAGGAGCTACATACTCAACAGCAGATACAGTTCGTCCGGCATTACAGCTTATCAAGACAAAGCCTGGCAACACAATCGTATCTTCATGCTTTATCCTTGTTCGTCCATCTGCAACAGGTGAGAATGAGGTGCTTGCAATGAGCGACTGTGCTATAAACATCCATCCTACAGAGGATGAGCTTGTTGAGATCGCAGGAGAATCAGCAGAGTGTGCTAAGATCTTCGGTATCGATCCAAAGGTTGCATTCTTAAGCTACTCAACACTTGGCTCAGGAAAGGGCGAGGACGTTGACAAGATGAGAAACGCAGCTCACAAGGCAAGAGAAAAATATCCAAATCTTCCAATCGAGGGAGAAATCCAGTTTGACGCAGCAGTTGCACCACGTGTAGCTCGCACAAAGTGCCCACAGTCTGAGGTTGCGGGTCATGCAAATACATTTATCTTCCCTGACATCAACGCAGGAAATATCGGATACAAGATTGCACAGAGACTTGGTAATTTCGAAGCATACGGCCCAATCCTTCTTGGACTCAATGCTCCAATCAATGACCTTTCTCGTGGATGTAATGCAGGAGAGGTTTACTCAATGGCTATCATCACTGCAGCACTTGCATAAGACATTTAATGGACTATTCTCATTTTAATAAAGACCGCTCCGGTTTGTCCGGGGCGGTCTTTTATTTGAAAAAAGTTACTGAAAATAATATCTTGGCGCAACAGAAGAAATAAGGTATACTATAGTTAAAAACTAAAATACAGAGCAATGACAGTTGACAATAACATGAGGTGTTGTATCTGATAGAAAGAGAGACGATATATGAGAGTAGGAATGGGCTATGATGTGCACAAGCTTGTTGAGGGCAGAGATTTGATTTTGGGAGGAGTGAAGGTTCCACATACACTTGGGCTGTTAGGCCACTCGGATGCCGATGTACTGTTGCATGCGATAATGGATGCACTCTTAGGCGCAGCGGCACTTGGCGATATCGGAAAGCATTTCCCGGATACAGACCCGGCATATGAGGGGATTTCTAGTCTTAAGCTTTTGGAGCATGTGAGAGACCTCATTGCAGAAAAAGGCTATGTGATAGAAAACATAGATGCGACAGTAATTGCACAAAAGCCGAAGCTTCGTCCGTATATTGAGCAGATGGAGCAGAATGTGGCTGATACGCTGCAAATCGCAAAGGAGCAGGTAAATATAAAGGCGACGACCGAGGAGTGGCTTGGTTTTACAGGCCGCGAGGAGGGGATTGCATCACAGGCAATCTGCTCACTTACAGGTCTCTATGAGGCAAGTATGCAGGTAGGAGGCGGATGTAGCGGCTGCAACGGCTGTCAGGCCGATTGATTTGAATATATATGGAAAACATGCTAAAATAATAGGATAGTTATAAATTATCCAAAAGGAGATATAAATAATGGAGAATAATTTCAAGTTTTATAATACACTCACAAGACAGATTGATACTGTTGTTCCGCGTGTTGACGGCAAAATCGGCATGTATACATGTGGACCTACAGTTTACCATTTTGCACATATCGGAAATATCCGCTCATACATCATGGAGGATGTGCTTGAGAAGGCACTTCGCTATGTGGGATATGATGTAAAGCGTGTCATGAATATCACTGATGTGGGACATCTCTCAAGCGACGGAGATACCGGAGAGGACAAGATGCTAAAGGGCGCAAAGCGTGAGCATAAGAGCGTCATGGAGGTGGCAAAGGAGTACACGGACGCCTTTTTCAAGGATTTCACGGCTGTACACAACAGAATGCCTGATGTAGTGGAGCCTGCAACCAACTGTATTCCGGAGTTTATCCATATGGTGGAGGTGCTTATCGAGAAGGGTTATGCCTATTTTGCAGGAGGCAATGTATATTTCGATACATCAAAGCTTGATGATTATTTTGTGTTCTCTTCAGCAGTAGAGAAGGAACAGCTTCAGGTTGGAGTGCGAGATGATGTCGAGGAGGATGTAAACAAGAAGAATAAAAATGATTTCGTACTCTGGTTTACACAGTCTAAGTTTGAGGACCAGGCTCTTAAATGGGACAGCCCATGGGGAGTCGGATATCCGGGCTGGCATATAGAGTGCTCATGCATCAGCATGAAGCATCTCGGAGAGTACGTGGATATCCACTGTGGCGGTGTGGACAATATTTTCCCACATCACACCAATGAGATTGCACAGTCAGAGAGCTATCTTGGACACGACTGGTGCAAGTACTGGTTCCATGTCAATCACTTAAATGACAGAGCCGGCAAGATGAGCAAGTCGAAGGGTGCAATCCTCACAGTTTCGGTGCTTCAGGAGAAGGGCTACAATCCGCTTGCCTACAGATTCTTCTGCTTACAGTCACACTACAGAAAGCCTCTTGAGTTTTCGTTTGATGCGCTCGACAATGCAGTTGCGGCATACAATAAGATTGCAAAGCGTGTGGCAGAGCTTAAGGATGAGGGTGATATAGATGAGACAGCTTTTGCTGACTTTAAGAAGAAATTTACTGATGCAGTTTCAAATGATCTGAATACATCAATGGCTATAACCATAGTGTATGATGTGCTTAAGGCTGATATCTCAGACAGTACAAAGCTTGCACTTATCGATGACTTTGAGCAGGTACTTGATCTGGGACTTAGGGAATCAGGAAAGGCCTTACTTGAGGCATCGTCATCTGTAGACAGTGAGCTTGAGGCATTTATCAATGATAAAATTGCAGAGCGTGCAGCCGCTAAAAAGGCAAAGGATTTTGCGACAGCCGATGCCATAAGAGATGAGCTTCTGGCAAAGGGGGTTGCCATAAAGGATACCAGAGAGGGAGTAAAATGGGAGCTTGTATAGTATGAAGATAGACTCATATATTAAGGAACAGTTTGGAATAAAGGATGTTGATATAAGGACATACTCGCCGCTTACACTTGCGTATATCGGTGATGGCATATTTGATATTGTTATCCGCTCAGTTGTGGTGGGAAAAGGCAATACAAAGGCAAATCTGCTTCATAAGCACACAAGTAATATAGTAAAGGCACATACGCAGGCTCTCATGATAGAGGCACTTTTACCTCATCTGACAGAGGAGGAGAGTGATGTGTATCACAGGGGGCGCAATGCCAAGTCGCCTTCCATGGCAAAAAACGCTACAATGGCTGATTACAGGAAAGCTACAGGGCTTGAGGCGGTCATGGGCTATCTTTATCTGAAGGATGATTTTGAGAGGGTTGTTTCACTCACCAAGCTTGGAGTGGAGCTTTTAGGAATTGAAATATAGCACAAAATAAGAGGAAAATATGGATAACAACAATAAAGAAAAATTTCATGAGAATTATATAGAGGGCAGAAATGCTGTGCTGGAGGCTTTCCGTTCGGGAAAGACAATAGACAAGCTTTTTGTGCTTGACGGCTGTCAGGACGGACCAATAAAGTCAATCACAAGAGAGGCCAGAAAGCATGATGCAATCATAAACTATGTTGCAAAGGAAAGACTTGATCAGATGTCTGAGACAGGCAAGCATCAGGGTGTCATTGCAGTTTCAGCAGCATATGAGTATGCCGAGGTTTCGGACATACTGGAAAATGCCGAAAGAAAGGGCGAGCCGCCTTTTATCATCATACTTGACGGTATAGAGGATCCACACAATCTTGGCGCAATAATCCGTACCGCAAATCAGGCGGGTGCACATGGCATCATCATACCAAAAAGGCGTGCAGTGGGACTTACCCCTACAGTGGCAAAGACGTCTGCAGGTGCGATAAACTATACACCTGTTGCCAAGGTTACCAATATCTCAAATACCATAAAGGAGCTTAAGGAAAAGGGTATGTGGTTTGTATGTGCTGATATGGGTGGCACTACCATGTATGACTTAAACCTCACAGGTCCTATAGGTCTTGTAATAGGCAATGAGGGTGACGGAGTCAGCAAGCTTGTAAAGGAAAACTGTGATATGACAGCTTCTATTCCTATGGTGGGCGATATTGACTCACTGAACGCATCGGTTGCGACAGGCGTGCTTGCATATGAGATAGTCAGACAGAGACTTAAGAGTGGAAAGTAGATTACATGTCGCGGATGAGTGGTGTATATTATGAATTGTATATTTATAGAATAGGAAGCATATAGTGGAAGATTACAGCGCATATACGGATGAAGAGCTTATTATGAGGATTCATAATGACAAAAATGATCATGGTGACAACAATGAAATCATGGACTATATATTGGAAAAGTATAAGCCGCTTGTGCGTAAAAAGACGAATGCACTCTACCTGATAGGCGGTGAGAATGACGACCTTATTCAGGAGGGCATGATAGGCCTGTTTAAAGCGGTCAGAGACTATAAGAGCGACAAGGAAGCATCTTTCTACAGCTTTGCACAGCTATGCATCACAAGGCAGCTTAGCTCGGCGCTTGAGGCTTCAAACCGAAAGAAACATATGCCGCTTAACACATATATATCCTTTTCGCAGAGTGACAGTGATGGTACAGAGTTTGAAGAAATACTGCAAGATGATATTGCAAGTCCTGAGCAGCTTCTCATAGAGAAGGAAAAATTTAAAGAATTTAAGGAACAATTGTGGAATAAACTGAGTAATATGGAGAAAAAAGTGCTACAATTGTATCTGGAAGGAAATAATTATACATCGATAGCGCGTATGCTTGGAAAATCAGACAAATCAATTGACAATGCACTATCCCGTATCAGACAAAAGCTAAAAAGAAAGTAGGTGAAGCTTGTTATGGAGTTTTCAAGAATAGGTGAACACACTATAAAATGTGTTATTTCAGAAGAAGAAATATATGATCTGGGATATACAATGGATGAAATTATGAGCAATGGCGAGCGCACCCAGGAATTCATGAACCAGATATTTGACATGGCTTCAGAAGAGTTTGGAACTGATTTTAATTCGGGAATCAAGACTGTGAGAGCAGATTTTTTGGCGGATCACACACTTTCTCTGACATTTTCTGAACATCCTGCTACTGAGGGCATGATGGAGCATCTTAAAGATATCGTTAATGGACTGCTTAATTCGCTGCCGGCCGAGGCTGCAGAGAATGAGAAAAATAAAAAAGGCAGGACAACTGCAAAAAAGCAGGATATGGTGTCTGTTGTAATGTTCATTTTTGAAAAATTTGATGTGGCTGTCAGATTTGCAAAGATGATTAAAGGACTGCCAATGCCATCCTCACAGCTTTTTAAGTTTGATGGAGAGTACTTTATGAGTATGGATTTATCGGGCTATGATGAGCATGAGCTTGAAAAGATGTCTGTCATAGCAGATGAGTATGCAGATGATATCATTGCAGGGGCTGACAAAAGGGCTTTTCTTATGGAGCATGCAAAAGTTATTCTTGATGACAAGGCTATTGAGAGTCTTGCGCAGCTGTGAAGTTACTGAACAGTTACAAAAATATAATAAAAACAAGGTCTGTCAGCTATACTGACAGACCTTGTTTTGTATGTAAATATTATCTAGTTTGAGCTCATTGTACTTTGCAACAGCCTCACTGTCTATTAAATCTCCAACAGTCAGCCTGAATGTCACCTTGACAATATCTGTTCCGTTACACAACTCGTCCGGTATATCAAAGGTCTTCTGATAACTTGAATTGATAAGCGGAAAACCTATGTCGGTTGGCTCGTTTAAGAGCGAAGACATTGATGTAGCTATTGTACCACACATCTGGTTCATAGCCTCCGATATGGCGGAAAGTGTGATTTCATCAAGTGTCATATCAGAAACATTACTTCCGTTGCCTCCCATCATGAGATTGGCAATAACCAATGCATCATTTAATTTTATAATAAGTAGGTTGGTTCCGTCAAGTCCTTTTGTGTAAGGAACCTTAATTAAAATTCGATCATCATGATCGAGAGCATCCTCTTTTTTCAAAACCTCTACAATCGGAGTCGTAATATTTGTCGGTTTTTGTAGAATCATGCTCAGTGTTGTGGCTGCATTGCCTATGCAGATATTGGCTACTTCGCCTATGATATCGGCATTTTCCCGAGATATATTTTGCATTATTTTATCCTCCATATGACTGTGGTACCTATTTCCTAACATATATTATATCAGAGTTTTTAAAAATATCAAAGGAAATGTTTAATTTTTTTGGATTTATGTTAAAATAGTTTCAAAAGGAGATTACATTATGGGTGAAACAGAATATTCAGAAGCATTAAAACTGGGAAAAAAAGAATACAGGGCAAGGATAGCTAAAGGACAGTTTCCTTATCTGCCAGTACTTGATGAAATCTTATCAGAGGCAGATATTAAGACAGAGCAGAATATGGGGCTGGTCCAGGTGCCTTTGGATTTCGTTGTAGGAACAAGCACCATGGGCAGGACATATTCATTTGCGGCAAATTTTATGCCGATATTGGACGAGGAAACCGAATTTGCAGTGAAGTGGTCTAATCTGTCAGATGCACAGATGAATGAGGGCATCAGAGACCCTATCAAGGCATTTGAGTATATGAACAGGTATTATGTGCTTGAGGGCAATAAGAGGGTCAGTGTACTCAAGTACTTCAACGCCGTTTCGATTCCTGCAATTGTGACCAGAAAGATTCCAAAGCTGTCGGATGATTATGATGTGAGGCTTTATTATGAGTATATGAAGTTCAATGAAATCACGGGGCTTTGCTCGGTGGAGTTTACGAAGCTTGGCAATGCTGATAAGCTTCTTTCGCTTGTTGGAAAAGAGGGCAGATGGGATGATGAGACCAAGGAAAAATTTGCCAAGGTAATGTTTGACTTTTCAAAGGTCTATAATTTCCGCGGTGGTGACAGGCTGGACATCAAGCTGGGGGATGCTATTACAGTATTTATGGAGGTCTTTGGCATGGATGCCATGCTTGAGATGTCTGAGAATGATTACAACAAAAACATCATCAATACATGGAAGGAGTTTGCAGCAGAAGGGGAAAAGCACAAGATAAATCTGGTGCTGGATCCGAAAAAGGTACAGACAAAAAAGAGTCTGTTAAACTATCTTATTCCTCAGACCCAAAAGAAGCTCAAGGTTGTATTTTTATATCCGAGAGAGCCGAAAACATCTGCGTGGCTGTATTCGCATGAGCTTGGGCGTATGTATCTTGATGAAACCTTTTCTGACAAGCTGGAGACAGAATATGTGGCAGGTGTAGATGAGAACAATGTGGAGCAGGTGCTTGAGGATATCATAAAGGCAGGTGCCGATATAGTTTTCTGTGTGGGACCGCAGATGATGCCAAACAGCTTAAAGGTGGCAGTTGCGCATCCGGAGGTTTACATACTCAACTGTTCGCTGAATGCGCCTCATCCTTATATCAGAACATACTATGGACGTATGTATGAGGC
>ERZ827478.554-NODE-554-length-36105-cov-23.156311_pt1 | contig 36105 bp, 36 predicted proteins | sample MGYA00519705_ERZ827478 | MGnify/ENA primary metagenome ERZ827478 (study PRJEB31778, sample SAMEA3449318) | human gut metagenome | biome: human gut; feature: human-associated habitat; material: faeces | place: United Kingdom | collected 2010/2012 ...
GAAGGTAAGCGTTTCACCACGCCAGTATGGCTGGATGGGGATCCCGTTCTGATCAGTGCATTAAAAAAAGCTGACAACGGAGACGGGTACATTCTACGGCTGTTCAATCCCTCTCCGGCAGATGCCCGTGTTGTGCTTCACTGCGAAGTTCTAGAAATCCATAAAGGCATTGTGTTTTCCATGTACGAAATCAAAACCTTCCGGCTGACAAAAGGGATTATACAACCTTGCAGCCTGACAGAAGACGATTGACTAAAATCTGCTGGACACATAGGCGGTGATCACACAAAGAAAAATCCAGAGGAAGGGGGAAAACATACACCACCATGCGTCGCTGGAGCCAAAGCCGATTATAAACCTCCAGTGTCTGCCTGCAATCCGAGAAAGAGTGAATCATGTGAATAAATTAAACAAGTACTTTGCTACTTAATCCTGCTATGCCTGAGCGCAGGCATGATACTTACAGTAAGAGGAGACGCAACCAAAATGATAACTGCATTGTCTCCCGGCACACATTCTACGGTGATGCTCTCAAACGATATTGTCGCGCAGTATATGCGCGCTGATTATGAGCACCGGGATGTGGATCAATACGCCACCGGCGAGGATATTTACGCCCCCGTTCAGGTCGATCTTTCCTGGAGCTGTGTCGGCGATCCGCTCTACTACAACATAAAAGTGGCCAAGGATAATGCGTTCACCGAGCCAATCAAGTTCGTGACAGATATCCCTTCAATCACGTTAGAAAATCTCCAGGTAGCGACTATTATTGGCAGGTATCAGCGCGCTACGATTCACGTATTGTCAAATCCGAAATCTTTTCTTTTTCGACCGCCGCCAGCCAGCCGCGCACCGTATATGTGCAGGGCGTTTCCAATACGCGCGACCTGGGCGGGTGGATGACCGAAAGCGGCAAGCGCGTCCGTCAGGGGCTGTTATACCGCGGCGGAAAGCTGGATGATGTGACGGAAACAGGCATAAAACAAATAACTGCAGCACTGGATATTCGTACCGATCTTGATCTGCGCGGTTCGGAGGAAACAGGCGCCATTGTTTCTCCTCTTGGCCCCGATGTACAATTTTTTAACATCAGCTGTCCGCGCTATATAGGCGGTGACTATGGTATTAACTTGTCCGATAACTGGCCAAATCTGCTGGAAATCATACGGGTTTTTGCCGATGAAAACAATTATCCCATATATTTTCATTGTTCACTCGGACGAGACAGAACAGGCACCGTCGCCTTTCTGATCAATGCGCTGCTCGGCGTTTCGCGCGAAGATCTGACACGCGACTACGAGCTTTCTTTCCTCTCCGAAGGAGGCTGCTCGGACGGAAGCCGATCGCAGAATATGCTCCCGAATCTGGATAATATCTATAACTACATTATGTCCTATGGCGACGGCGAAACGCTATCCGCCCATACAGAAAGCTTTTTGCTTGGAATTGGGATGACGCAAACAGAGATTAACAACATTCGATCCATTATGCTGGAAGAGGGGTGAGCAATATGAAAAAGCAAGGCTTTTTGGTTGCCGCGGCCTTTATTTTGTCCGCCTTCTGTAGCATTTCCCCGTATAAGGCCATTTCAGCAGGAGCGTCTTTTGTCGTTACCTTTATCGTCAGTAAGGAAGAGGAAACGCTTGAGGACATGGTGGATGAATCATTGGAAGAGCAGAGTCCTACCACGGCACAGGGATAAGACACTTGATGATTTCTTTCCAGCCGCGTATGCTTGAATTTACGTTTTCCTAAATTAAATTTTTGCCACTGTGGATTCCCGTATAATCAGTTCCGGTTTAAATACGATCTGCTGGTTTGTAATTTCAGGATTCTCAATTTTTTGAAGTAGCAATTCCGCCGCAGTTCGTCCCACTTTATAGCTGTGCGTATCTATTGAAGACAATGCCGTGGTCAACTGTGAAGAAATTCCAACATTGTCATACCCAACTATAGCAATATCCTCAGGAATACGTAAGCGAAGGGAATCAACCGCCCGCATGACGCTTAACGCCATATAATCATACAAGCAAAAAATTGCATCTATCGGTTCTTTTTTTAACAGGTCTACCGTTGTGCGAAATATATCATCAGGTGCCTGTGAACAATAAACCTCCCATGCTGGATTGTTTCCCACATTATAAAACCTTAATGCGTCGCGATAACCGCTGACGCGGCTACTCGCCTGTGCGGCATCGACAACCGCCCCGATGAAAGCGATGTGGCGGCGCCCGATCTGGATAAGATGTTCCGTCCCGAGATAGGCTCCCATGTGGTTGTCGGTCATCACATAATTGATATTGCTGCTTGCCAAGCCCGAAGAACCACATAGAACCAATGGTATTTTGCGATCGTCTGTCCCCTGTATCATTTCGGGGAAAACATCATTCAAAAAGGTCGGAAATAGGATAAGGCCATCCACACGCCTTTCGGAAAACATGCTGATAAATCGCTTTTCTTTTTCCTCCGATAAGGTAGACACACCAAGCACCAGACAATAATCCTGTTCGGTAATATATTCATCGATGCCACGCAACAATTCAATAAATAGCGGATTCTCCAAATTGGGGATCACTACACCAATAGTTCCGGTTTGTCCTCGAATCAAACTGCGTGCAGCAAAATTGGGATGATACCCTAAACGATTGGCCACCTCCAACACTCGTTCTTTTGTTTCAGGACGAATCTTGTCGCTGTTTTGCAAAGGCAAGGAAACTGTCGCTGTTGAACATTTGGCTTCTCTTGCAATATCTATAATTGTAACTGCCATACCATTCAATCCCCTTTCAATTATTATACTATATTTTGAGAGTGAACTCAATAGAGGACGCAGTCGGTAGACAACTAATTTATTAAGCTGAAGTGAGGAATATTTGATGTGGAATAAGTTTTATAAAAGAATTGTATCAGCAACGGTTGCCATTCTGTTTACGGGCGGCCTAGTTCCTTCTAAGGGTATTTTATATAGCGAGGCACTTTCACCTGAATCCTTTAATAATATTGATAATGCGATGCTTATGCCTGTTTATCTTCCGGATCAAGAAGTAGAACTCCTAAATAATAACGGAATGCTGTTTTGAGCGATTTATATTTTACATTCTGTATCAACGATACAGATCCATAATCAGCAACACCAAGCGCCGCTATTACCGAAACAAAAAGCGTCCCCGCAAATACGGCATTGTCTTGCCTTCTTATCAATATCCTTTATCGGGGTATCTTCCCCGATATACTTCATAATCTGCTTTGCCGAATCGGTATAATGTCGAAGGGTGCCACCCCGTAAATTTCTTGCCTTGCAGTCTAAAATATACTCGTCGCAACCTTCGGAAAATGTCACGTCATTTTCCACCATCATTTTGATTTTTCCCATTTAATTTTCCTTTCCCTGACATAAAAAAGTTAGACCCATCATCGGCGTTTCGCCAGGAATGATGGGTCTAACTCATTTTTTAGAAAATCAAATACGGAAAGGGAAAAAGTGGCTTATTTCAGCGCCTCGGACACCGCCACAGCGCAGGCCACGGTGGCGCCAACCATCGGGTTGTTGCCCATGCCGATGAGGCCCATCATTTCCACGTAAACCCTGCTTATGACCTGAAAAATCCAGTGTTTACGCGCCTTGCGCCCGTATAACTTTCTAAAGTCAGACACATCATTCTATTCAATTTATTAGTAAAACGCCGATTTATGTATCTTGATAAATCGGAATTATTTGTTTTCTTCTGTCATCTTTACCAGCTTATAAAAGCTGGTTCTTTTTGTTTGCGTTTGTTCCATTGCGGTTTTCGCGGTGATAGCCCCCGACTTCCAAGAGGAATAAACTTCTTTCCAATTATCGGGAAATCGTAGGGCGGGACGTCCTAACGACTTGCCTTTTGCCTTTGCTACTTCGATTCCTTCCGCTTGCCGTTTTCTTATGGTTTCCCGCTCCTGTTCCGCGATAGTCCCCAACACTTCAATCAGGATGTTGTTAACCATCTCAAAAACCCATTCCTGACCTTCGGGCAGTTCCATCATAGTCGTGGGAAGGTCAATCACCTTTAAGCGAATTCCATTCTCTTTGAAAAACTGTAATTCATTCTTAATGTCCGCTTTGTTTCGGCTTAAACGGTCAAGAGATTTAATCACAAGGGTATCCCCACGGCGGAGCATAGCATTTTTTAGTGCCTGATAGCCTGTCCTCTCCAAATCCTTACCGCTTTCCTTGTCAATTATAATATCCCTATCCTCTGCCTTTAGAGCCTTGAAAGCGGTAATCTGACGGTCAAGATTTTGTTCCTTGGTGCTGACACGGGCGTAATAGTAGGTTCTGTTTTCCATGATAACCTCCTTGAAAAGTGTATGAAAAAGCCGATGAATTTCCGCACATATCCGAAAACTGCTTTTGGTGGTTCTCAGACAGAAAATTCATCGGCTTTTGGTGTGGTCGTAAAGGTATACCTTATTGGATAGTGCTGGTGAGGGATAGAACACGCTGCTCAATAAGATATTTAATTATCTTTTTCCTCTCAGAATTGTTTGCAGCGTCTTCGGGGTATAAGGATAGCCCCCCTGCCTTGCGTCGCTCAGAGAAAGGAAATCTATAATAATTTCTTATTGAATCTCAAGATGCAAGAATCATCGGCTCTTTACAATCCAAGCAAGCGATGTGAACGCTCTTGGTAGCTCGAACACTGTTCCCGCAGCAGGGGCAGATATATTTCCTGCTGTTGCTTGTCTTCGGTGGGAGTGGCGGGGGGTTGCTGTGTGTTCCTGTTCCTGTAACCGATACGCCGTAGAACTCGTTGCGGGTGATAAGAATATCGCTCAAATCGTTTTCGAGCACAAAGGTCAGCAGCTCGTCGTTTGGCTCAGTGATGGTCCAGCCGTATTTTTCGTGGTGGCTCACCGTTAGACCATGGCTCTCGGCAATCTCCTTGAAGCGTTTGTTGTGGTAGGTATTTCCTCGGCTCGTGTCCTTGATGCCGTGGACATGACAGTAGTAATGCACCATCTCGTGAAGCAGCGTTGCGCAGACGTTTTCAATGGGCCTTGCGAGTGTACCGGCTCCAATATTGATTTCATTGCTGCTTCCGGTAACAGAAACCCAAGTGTCATCTCTCATGGAAAAGTGTCCGTAGGCCCTTGGCGTGGACTGGATGGTGATGGTCGGTCTTGATAGTGCGTTTTCAAAAAAGTGGGCATTGAGCAGGTCAAACAGCTTGTTAAGATATCCGGCGACACGATTATATGAAGTCAGTTGTTTCATGGTAATTCCTCCTTGAAAAATAGGAGAGAGCACGATATAATACCCGTACCCTCTCCATTGTAATGTGAGTTGTGGTCAGCTCTTTGTCTGTTGCTTTGGACGGCGGTCAGACAAGGGGCTTTTTTCATGCACTTATGCTGAATCGGCGGGATGTAACCTGCTTGGTAAAGGCTTTGTAGACCTCTTCTCCAAACTTTTCCTTAAACGCCTTGGTGTCAAAGCGTGTAGAGAGAACAGAAGTCCAACGCACAATATAACCTCCGGCAGATAGCTCTTCTGTTTCGGCTTCTTCCATCTCAGCTTTAATGCTGTCACGGACAGTTTCTGCTTCCCTTTTTGCTTCTTCGATAAGGGCTTCAAGGTTTCTCAGAGTTTCAATTTTGGCGATGAGTTCATTTCTTGACATAGGGATACTTCCTTTCTTCAATGTAGGTTGGTTGATAGGGCTGTAGTTGGCGCAGTGATTAGATACAGCCAATGAGGATGAAGAGGACGAACAAGACCTCCATGCAGAGTGCAATGCCTTCTCCGGTCATCTGAGATACCCCCTTTCGCTTGAAAATTCAGGCTCAATTTTTCTTGCTGTCGTTGTCGTTTTCGTGCGTAGATGAGATGCAGAGCAGAACAGTGACGGTAAGCGGGATAATGATGAAAATTGCCCACGCGAGGAATGAGGCCCAATTATCCAGCGGGCCAGCCTGCAAAAACGGGAACACGAAGAGCACGAAGAAAATGAAGAACGCCATGGGGATACCTCCTTTCTTGGCGAAAAATAGAAAAGAGCCAGCCTGTAAAAACTGACCCTAAAAAACAAGTGTCACTGTTATCGCGCCCTCAATACTATAAAAAAATATGGAGCGAGAAAAAGTGACACCTGAATTTACATTTTGGTATAGAAAAACCTTTTGACTCTGATAGTGAGGTGTTGGTCGTCGGTCGAGAAAGATGACCATCATTACTTCTTATGAGCAGGCATTGTGAGCTTTTTTGAGACAGAAGAATTCATTTGCTCCAATGGCGAAATATTATCAAAGCCCTTGAGAATGTCTGCATTGAAAATGGCACAGTAGTGTTTAGTCATTTCCAGAGTAGAATGCCCCAAGAGCTTTTGCAGAGTGAATGCGTTTCCTCCACAGTCTATCAAATACTTTCTTGCAAAGGTATGACGGAACTTGTGAAGAGAAGTGCTTTGAACACCATGACTTCGATTATAACGAGCGATTGACAGGCGAAGTGCGTTTTCAGTGAGCTGTTCTCCATGCTCAGTGCAGAAAAGATAGTCAGATGCCTCACCACCCCTGATTCGCATATATTGACGAAGATTTTGAGACAGTGTAGAACAGAGCGGAATTACCTGTATCTTGCCTGTTTTGGTGTGTCGAAAAGTGACCTGTCGGCTTTCGAGGTCTATATCCCGATTCTGGATATTTCTGATTGTTGATGCGCGACAGCCACTATTCAAGAGGAACTGAACGATGACCCAACTTCGATATTCTACGAAAGAACAAGATGCAGAGGGCCTTTTTAGAAGTAATGAAAGCTCACTATCACTGTAAGTTTCCTTTACGGTTTCCTTTGGCTTGTAGTTGGGGACAGTCAATCCGGAATAACCGTTTTCTCTGCACCAAGTCAGAAAAGAATTAAAAGCGCGTAAATAGCTGCTGATGGAATTTGCAGAGAGACCTGAGTTTCGCATAGATACGATTGCTGCATCGACCTGTGCGCGAGAAAGAGAAGAAAGCGGAACTGTGATGTCAAGATGTTTCGAGATACAATGAAAGTGCTGCCGATATGTTTTGAGGGTTTTTGAAGACAGACCTTTTGCAGAGGCAGCAGATAGATATTGTTCAAATCGTTCTTGAATACTGCTGCTTTCGGTGGAGAACATTGTGATTTTTTTGCCCATGATGAGACCTCCTGATTGATGAAAAAAGATATTAAAATCAGGCGGTCAGATTAAAGTGTACCCTTTGTCAAGGACACTATGACTTTTTCCTTTTCAGATTTCTATTTTATATTTGTTTGTTGTGTAGAGGCATCAAAGTGATGCCTCTGATTGATTGTTTTCACCTTTTGCTTTAGGGATTATCAGAGGATAAATTCCTGTTGTCATATATTGATAATACTCAACAGGTGACAACCTTGCTAAGTCCCATTGATAACGTTCTGTATTATAGTATTCTGTCCAATCCCTAACTGCGTTTAATATCTCCTCATAGCTGTAGCACTCTGATAGATCTAATTCATCTTTCATATGACCAAAGAATGATTCCTGAGGAGCATTGTCCCAACAGTTTGCTCTACGTGACATAGACTGTCTCAGTTCATTATCCTTTAACAATTGGATAAATTTAATGCTGGTATAGTGGGAACCCTGATCGCTATGTATTAATGTTTCTGTGCTTAAATCAGTTCCATGTTTTTCTATTAACTGTTTTACTGTTTCTAATACAAAATCAATTTCTAATGATTCGCTGAGAACCCATGACAACAGTTCCTTGGTACAGGCATCTATAATTGTTGACATATAGCACCGGGGTGCTTTTCCATTTATAATATACGTGATATCTGTTAACAGAATTTTTCTTGGTCCGTGTTCTTCGAATTCACGGCTTACTATATTGGGGGCGGTATATGCGGTTGCCATTGCTTTTGCCATTCTCCGATAGGGATTTGCTTTGCGGATAGGACACTGTAAGTTATATTTCCTCATCAGCCGACGAATTTTTTTGATATTCATCACTATAGGCGGTTCCATGTGCAACAACCTCATATATATGCTACGGGCACCTTTATGGTATCCTCGATACTGGTATGCTTTCAGAATCAAAAGAAAATCCTGTCTATCCCGTTCCTCTCTTTCCATTCGTTGGTCTTCTGTTGAGAGATAATGGTAATAACCCGAACGGGATACTCCTGCAATTTCGCACATGGCAGCTACATTCAATAGATTATCGTTTTTTTGCAAAGTATCATAAATAATCTGATACTTTGCATGGGCTGATATTTTCATTATTCCGGAGCCTCCGGATTTAAAGATACAATTTTTTTTAGAAACTCAATCTCCTGATCTTTATATGCCAGTTGCATTTCTAAATACTTTATCCGATTTTCAGCCGACAGATATCCGTTGCAGCCCTGTGCATAGGTGTTAAGATCTCGAAAACCATTTCCCTTTTTTACTTCATTTCCAATCATGGTTTTCAGACCATTTATTCTGGAATCCCCCAAGATATTTGGATCTATCCCAAGAGTCGAAACAATCTCACGTGGAAGCCTGCCCTTTGACAGTTCCTTCCAAAACAGTTTTTTAAATTCTGCCGAGAAATGTACAATGCTCGGTGATACATCCAACACATATTTGCTATTTCTCAGTGTGAGCATTTCTTGTTCTGTAAACTTTTTGTTTGCCATAATTTCCTCCAATTCATTTTTATTTTAATATCAATCTGAATCGGAGTCAAAAATCGATTTTGTCCAAAATAAAGGGGATCATCAGAACCATGTCCGAAGTTAAGGGTTCCCTGTAAACTCATTGTATAGATTTAAGGGTTTTCGTTAAAACTTACTGTCTAATGGTAAGGGTTTTAAAAACTCAAACTGTCTAATCTATAGGGTACATTTTATACAGTGAAAGAGCTTTTTCGTAGCTTTTTATATAAGAAAAGCCGAAAACCCTTGAAAACAAAGGCTTTCGGCGTTGTTCACTGGCGTCCATAAGAGGATTTGAACCTCCGACCCCACGCTTAGGAGGCGTGTGCTCTATCCAGCTGAGCTATATGGACGTGTCTGATATATGATTATAGCCCGATCAAAGTCGAACTGCAATCCCTTATTTAGTTTTTTTTGAGGTGGCCGTTGTAACGCAACCTTAGGAGGCGCTTGTTATATCCATTTAACTACGAGAACAAATGTATATTACAAACAAATACTACCCTGCATCCAGATGTTTCCTTTGAAACGTCTGCCAACCATCGGCTCACCGATGAGGTCATTTTTGTTTATACACACGCTAAATATTATATCATTACATGACACTTTTATGCAATATATTTTTTCATTTGTAATGATATTTTTTTCTTCTGTGAACTCAATAATATCTCCCAGCACGCTGTACTGGTCACTTTCGATGCCATATGGCATGAAATATGTTGTTACGATTGAAAGAATATCCTCGTTTTGGATTCTTCTCGTAATGGATGAGTATAAATCTATATCTTCCATTGTGAGGCTTTCCATAGCGCCCTCATCGCCATCCCTGGCCTCTGCAATCAGCTGCTTTCTATCTTTTTTGTCTGAATCAACTGTATTTAATGTTTTAGCCTTTTTTTGTTTCATTGGTAGCAAAATACAGCCATCAACTGATAGTCCTGAGAGCACTGCTCCCTTTGCCCTTACCTCTCTGTTTATGTGTGCCTTCTCTGACAGATAGTCACACACGTTCTGCAGATAAAATATAAGTGTTACGCCGAGATTAGGGTCATCACATACGCCTGCATATGATTCCTTCTCTGAGTGCTTTTCGATATCTATTATCTCATTTGTAGTCTTTTCGCTTCCCGTGAAATACGGATAGTAATAATCTATGTCAAAGCTATCATCGTCATTGTATATTCCTCTGACTGTAATTCCCATATTGGGTGCCACATCACATGACAGCTCGGCAAATTCATTGCCCTCGGAATCCTTTGTTACCTTTAGTTTTTCCGGCTTATCAATTATATTGTTAATTACCTCGTTTAACTGTTTCTTTGTTATATCTGAAAATCCTATTGCTCTGAGGAATTGGTGCATTACTTATTTCTCTTTTCTTTAAATTACCTGAAGAATTGAAATGTTTTTATCAAGCATGAGATTCAATCTGTTGTGAAGCATCAATTTGCCATTATTTTCCTTTATCTGATTTATGGCTTCCTGCACACAAATGCGCTTACACTCCATACCGCTTATCAGCGAATCAAACGCATCACATGCCTGAATTATTCTGCATTCCAGTTCTTTATTCTTTTGCTTCATAGGAAAACCTGTTCCTGCCATATTTTCATGATGTGATAAACCATCTTCATTGATATTGGCGCTATCCAGCTTTCCTCATCCAATGCCGAATATCCTAAAATGGTATGCTTTTTATATTCAAAAAGCTCCGCAGGATTTGCATTGGAAAAATTCCTGTTTTTATATCGTGTGACAATAAAACGCAGCCCGATGTCATGTAATAAACATCCCACCGCTATGTTATACTTTCGCTTTTCGTCAATCTTTAACTTTCTTGCAACAAGCACTGATAAAAGTGTCACCATGACTGTGTGCTCATATAAGTCCGAATTACGCTCTTTTATATCAACAATCACGTCATATGGCATATCATTTATATCATGGACAATATCATTTGCGATTATTTCAAATTCCTTTAAGGATTTGCCATCATGATATAAATGACTCTATAAGTGGCACATAATCAGACTTAAGCCTTGTGCCATTTGGTATTAAAATATCATTTTTTCTGTTAGTATTGGTTCCGCAAGTACTTCACCGCCAACTAAGCTGCTGACTGCTTTTATCCTCATAAACTAAAACACCCCATTGTTATTTTTCTGCAGGCATATTTGCCTCCTTGGCCATATTCAACGCTTCCTGCTCTTCATCTGCTAAAACAATAATGGAATTTCCGCCAACAATCTCCTTGATGTATGTATAGCAGCCCTCACGACTGTGAACGGCATTGAGTACAAAGCCATCATCCTTTCCATTTAACATGGCAAGTGAAAAGCTTAGCTTTCCGCCCATCTCATTGAATGCATCATACTTCACAAGTCCTACCTTCTGGTATGAACACTTCATATTAGCAAATAATTCTTCTATATTCTTTTTGATTGATGAGTTTGCTGCAACAAGTTCATCTACCTCGTCAAGTCTCTTGATAATTGTGTCCTCCAATGACTTTGCAGTTTTTCCACTCATAAACACTTTGTATCTTTTTTTGAGCTTACCGGTCTGCACCATATTTATAATTATGAGGATGAGCAGAATAATTACCACTCCCGCCAATCCTAATATAATGTAGTCGGAATCGAATCCTAAATATTCAGAAATCATTTTTTACTCCTATCTATATTGTCGTACATTTTTCATAAAATTTAAATAGTCTCTTTGTCTCATTTTCTGTATGACTTTATTATTTTTTTCATTAAATATACAAAATCTAAATACTATCTAATTATTTCTATTGATTTTGGACTGAATTGAGCATGTTTACTATTCTATCCAGCTCATCATGAGAATAATATTCTATTTCTATCTTTCCGGAATTTTCATTTTTCCTGTTAATCAGAACCTTTGTTCCCATATTCTTTTTAAGCTTTTCCTCAAGATCCTTGTAGATTGCTTCCATCTGAGGATTAACCGGTTTTTCAGACTTTGTCTTTTTCTTGTTCTTCTGTAATGATTTAACAAGCTTCTCTGTATCCCTGACACTTAGCTTTTGGTCGAAAATCTGCTGTGCTACCACATACTGCTGATTCTTATCTTCTATTCCAAGTAATGCTCTTGCATGGCCTGTAGTGAGCATTTCATCGATCACCATCTGCTGTACCTTTTCATCGAGCTTGAGTAAACGCATTGAATTGGTAACTGCTGTTCTGCTCTTTGATACTCTCTCTGCTACCTCATCCTGCTTCAGTTTAAATTCCTCAAGCAGACGCTTGTATGCCAAAGCCTCCTCAATTGGATTCAAATCCTCTCTCTGAATATTTTCTATAAGGGAGATTTCCATAATCTGCTGATTGGTCAATTTTTTGATTATGACAGGGACTTCCTTTAGACCTGCCAGCTTTGCAGCTCTCCATCTTCGCTCACCTGCGACGATTTCATAGTAATCATCCCTTTCCTGGCAAAGTAAAGGCTGTAAAATGCCAAACTGTTTTATCGATTCTGATAACTCTATAAGTGCATCCTCATCAAATTTCTTTCTAGGCTGTTCTCTGTTAGGCTCTACTTTATTAATATCTATCATTACAGCATCCGCTGCATGATTGCTCTTTGGTTTTACCGGCTTTGATACCTTGTCTGTAATTAATGAATCAAGTCCCTTACCCAATCCTTTTTTTGCCGCCATACTTTTTTAAATATCCTTTCTCGCTATTATTTCCTTTGCCAGATTTCTGTAGCTTTCTGCTCCGGCCGATTTACTGTCATACATATTTATCGGAATACCATATGATGGTGCCTCTGCTAATCTGATATTTCTTGGAATCATTGTATTGTAAATCTTTGTATCCAGATTTTCTTTTACCGTCTCTACAACCTGATTTGACAGATTTGTCCTGACATCATACATGGTGAAAACAATTCCCTCAATCTGTAGCTCCGGATTAAGTCTCTCCTGTACCAGATTGATTGTATGAATCAGCTGACTAAGTCCCTCCAAGGCATAATATTCACACTGAATAGGAACAAGAACTGTATCTGCAGTAGTCATTGCATTGACTGTCAGCATGTTGAGTGAAGGAGGACAATCTATAATAATAAAATCATAGTCATCTTTTATGTAATCAACTGCACTCTTTAATATATATTCCTTATCATTTATGCCCAAAAGCTCAATCTCAGCTCCGGCCAGATTTACATTAGATGGAATGACATATAAATTGTCCACCACCGTATTTTCAATACTCTCTGCAATTGAACACTCATCAAGCATGAGATTGTATACCGTATTCTCCACTTCGTCCTTATTTACACCAAGGCCGCTTGTCATATTACCCTGCGGGTCTAAATCAATTGCCAGCACCTTTTTCTTTTTTTCAGCCAGGCACGCTGCCAAATTGATAGAAGTAGTGGTCTTTCCAACCCCACCCTTTTGATTTGCAACTGCTATAATTCTTCCCATTATAAATCCTTTCGCAATTTACTTAAAATTTCTGCCGAATCATCATATTTTTAAATTGTAAATTGAAATCTTCCACACTCAAATTATTATATCACTCTTAACTGTATAATGCTATAAAATTCCACTATGTATGCACATTATTTTTAATAATTGAAATAATTATTCATCCAATTCATTTTTTATTTTGCTAAATGTAACTATACATTCTTGCCCATTTCATATACTTTATTTAAAATATCATGCATATTTTTCACATCATCAGTTTTTCTTGTGTCATACGCAAATATAATACCGCCCTCTTCACTTCCATTTTCTCCAAAGCATGAAATATACTGTCTGAAACACTTAATCATGGTTTGAACATTTATTTCTTTTCTTGTAGCTGCAGCACCTAATAAATAGAAAATCTTCTTATCCATACTATCTTCAATTGCAAAAGTTCTGTCAATCATTCTTTTCATCAAAGAAGGCCAGGTATAAAAGTAAACCGGACATGCTAAAACAATTACATCTGCTTTATACATTTCATCATATATTTTATTCATATCATCGTCTTGAACACATTTTCCTCCATTTTGTTGGCAAATAGCACAACCACTACAATCTATTATTGTTTTATCCTTCAATACAATTTCCGTTACAGCATTATGATTTTCAATTGCGCCTTTGGCAAATATATCAGCCATTGTTGCAGTATTTCCTTCTGTCCTTGGACTTCCTTTAATTATTAAAACATTTTTATTCATATAAATTATGTCACCTTCTATATCCTTTATTTAAATTTTTAATCGTCTAATTATTAAAACATTGCATTCTCGTATTCACTCATTATATCATTTAAATGTTTCACGTGAAACATTCTCATTTTATCATTTAATACTTATATTTATCAATTAATATTTTATTTAATTCTATACAATCAAATTACATAATAATTGATTATACACCATCATATAATTTAAAACGTAAAATATTAACCTATATAATATAAATTCACACCTTATTTATTTTTATAAGTACTATACTATATTACATTTAAGCTCATCCACAACCTAATGAATCCGGCATACATATACATTTCAAACGAGTCTACGCAGAAACTTAGAGTATGTTTAAAATCACTTCAACACATAGCAACGCTCGTACAAGGATGTACGAGCGAGTCCATACTGAACCACGATGGCGAATATGGACGGTTGCGTACTATTGTCTCAACCTATATGTGATTTATTACATACTCTTAGTTGCAGAGTAAAGCGAGTGTGGAATGTATATGTATGACGGATTCCGTACTACTATCAATAAACTATATTAAATAATCAAAAAGGAATGTTTCACGTGAAACATTTTGTATAATTTATTATATATGTATAGTAAATCCACAATTCAAGGAATCCGGCATACATATACATTCCAAGCGAGTCTACGCAGTAACTTAGAGTATGTTTGAAATCACTTCAACACTTAGCAACGCTCGTACACGGATGTACTAGCGAGTCCATACTGAGCCACGATGGCGAATATGGACGGTTGCGTACTATTGTCTCAACCTATATGTAATTTCTTACATACTCTTGGTTACGAAGTAAAATAAGTGCGGAATGTATATGCATGACGGATTCCGTACTACTGTCAATAAACTATATCAAATAATCAAAAAGGAATGTTTCACGTGAAACATTCCTCTAATAAATTTCCAATAAAATATAAATCGTATATTACATAATCTGAATAATGTTGTTACGGATTGCAAATACCGCAGCCTGTGTACGATCAGTAACCTCAAGCTTTTTGAAAATACTTGAAATATGATTCTTAACAGTTCTCTCACTAATCTTCATTTCCTTAGCAATATCTCTGTTAAACTTACCAACAGACATCTCTTTAAGTACTTCCATCTCTCTCTTAGTAAGGGCATCTATCTTAAGCTCATCCTCATTTTTCTGAATCATCTTAGAATTGAGAGCAGGAATAAGACTAGGCTGGATATAAGTCTCACCATCAGCAATAGTGAAAATAGCCTTTTTAAGCTCAGCAGACTCAGAATCCTTCAGTACATATCCGTTGATTCCGATATCTACAGCCTTCACAAGATATTCTGTCTCATTGTGACCAGTAAGAACAAGTACCTTTACCTTAGACTTTCTGTCCTTTAATGCTTTTAATACCTCAAGACCATTCATCTTTGGCATATTGATATCCAAAAGTAATACATCTGGTCTGAAGGTCTTTAATTTATCAAGGCACTCCTCACCATTCTCTGCCTCGGCAATAACCTTTATATCACCGTCAAGCTCCAGCAGATTTTTTAGTCCTTCTCTGATCATAGAATGATCATCTGTAATCATAATATTAATAGCCATAATTTAATCCTCCTTATTTACAGGTATAATTACCTTAACTATGCACCCCTCACCGGGTCTTGATGAAATAGATATTTTACCGGAAAGAAGATAAATTCTTTCCTTCATCATAGATAATCCAAAGCCTGAATTATCATCTCTGGTAAACTCAGGAATAGCAGATGTATCAAAACCATCTCCATCATCCTTTATTGTCAAAGTAAGTGATTTTGGTTCATACTTTAATGAAACATTAATTTCTTTGGCATGACCATGCTTGATAGAATTACTGCAAGCCTCCTGAATGACCCTGAGTAAGGTTAGTGATACAAGACTGTCTACCATGTACTCATCACCGGATATCTTGAAATTGCATCTTATATTATTTGAATTGCGAAGCTTATCAAGAGCACGCTCAACAGTAATATTAAATCCAATATCATCAAATGACATAGGTCTTAAATTATAAATCATATTTCGAAGCTCATTGATAATATCCTTCAGTATCTTTCCCTGAGACGTGAGCTCAAGCCGGCACCTGATAGGGTCAACATCCATAAGTTTAAGACAAAGCTCTGTCTTGTGAGTGAGTGATGTCAGACTCTGTACAGTAGAATCGTGCAAATCACGGGCGATACGCTGTCTCTCACTCTCCACAGTCTGTAAAATCACCCTCTTAAAAGCATCACTATCCTCTTCGTTGATAACATCAGATATGACCTCTGAAATTTCTACTTCATTAGTTGTCTCATCAGAATTATACACTCTGATAACACTGTTGATTTCATCAATCTTGCAATCAATATCAGAAATCTGTTTGTGTAAAGACTTTATCTGAGGCTCAATCAGCTTCTGCTCTTCCTTAAGTTCCTTAGCTTTGCTCTTATTATATGAATTGATTTCACGAGGGGTAAAAGCCTCAAAGCTTTCATCGGATTTTCCTTCAAGCATCTGGATAATCTTGATATTTTCTTTAAAATGATTCTCAGCGGCAGTAAGTTTTTCTATAAGCGCATACTTGCTGTCATAAAATTCATCTCTTGTTTTCTCTAAATATTGTTTAACCATAATTATCGAACATTTGTTTGTATAATTAATTTATCTACAGGATAATTATATATCATTTTTACTATATTTAAAAGCAATTATAAAAAATAATTGTATAAAACTTCTTTTTTGTTATAATATAGTTATAAGAATACAAAATCAATATATCAAATTTTTCAGATAAAAACAAGGAGGTTATAATATGAAAAAAAGTACAAAAAATCTGCTTTTTCTCACATCTGCAGTGATTGCCGGAATGCATATATACAACAGAGTTGTAGACTCTAATGCCGAAAGGAAAAATGCACTCAAAGTAGACAATGGCCACTACTACAAATGGAAAGAAGGAAATATCTTTTATACAAAAACCGGCACCGGTAAGCCAATACTTTTAATACACGACACCGACTCCGGAGCATCCGGTGAAGAATGGGCAAAGGTAGCTAAAAAGCTTGCAAAGAACAATACCGTATACACTATTGATTTGCTTGGATGTGGCCGCTCGGACAAGCCTTCCATCCAATATACAAGCTACATGTATGTACAGATTATCACAGCTTTTGTAAATGACGTAATCGGAAAGCCTGTTAACGTAGCTGCAACCAATCTTTCAACAGCTCCTGTAATCATGGCAAATGCTCTGTCAAAGGATTTATTTAATAAAATAATACTTATAAACCCTGTATCATTGCAACAGCTTAAATGTATACCTGACAAGAGCACCAAATTTAAGCAGAACATAATTAATCTGCCAATCATAGGTACATTTATATACAATAAGCTTATGAGCCCTATCAAGGTAGATTTACTCTTCAGAAATAAATTTATTTCAAGAGGCCAGCTCATATCAGATAATATGAAGGATGCATACTATGAGTCCGCACATAAAGGGCAAAGCCGCGGCAAATATCTTTACTCAAGCATTTTATCAAACTACATCAATACTAATATTGCGCCCGCTCTCAAGAACCTGGACAAGGATGTATCAATTATAGCATCAACAGGAATAAAAAATAATATGGATGTTATCAACAATTACCATAAGCTAAACAGTAAATGCGACATCATCCATATTGCAAATGCAAAGCTTTATCCTCAGTTAGAGTTACCGGAGAAGACAGCTTCAATTATTAAAAAAATTGTTACTAACTAATTCTATACTTTAATCTAAAATAAGGCACCGCCTATAACTATTCTTCAACAATTATAACGGTTTTTTACAATGGTTTCTTAGAAGGCAGTCCGGCTTTTCTCGGATACTTATTGCTCGTATTCATAACCTTATCAATTATGACAAAAGAGCGATAATTATCCGAGTAGCCAAACTGCTCTATTTTATTCAGCTTTCCTCCCAACAGATAAATGGCCGACTTTGCATCTGCCACCTCGCTCTCGCACTCACCTGATTTATATGACACAAAGCAGCCTCCCATTTTCACAAACGGCAGACAGTATTCTGAAAGAGTAGACAGATTTGCAACTGCTCTCGATACACAAATATCATAAGCTGCCCTGTGTTCCTTATCTCTGGCAAAATCCTCTGCCCTGCCATGAACTGCTTCAATATTCTTAAGCTCAAGCGCTTTAATCACTTCATTTAAAAATCCCACTCTCTTATTAAGTGAATCTAATAAAGTAATCTTAAGCTGAGGAAAAGCTATCTTAAGAGGAATACCGGGAAATCCAGCACCGGTTCCGACATCAATGATACTTTTTTCCGCGTTTAAATCTAATGTGTGGCACAAAAATAAACTATCGAGGAAGTGTTTCTCTATTACCTCGTCGAAATCAGTGATGGCAGTAAGGTTCATAACCTTGTTTTTTTCTATAAGCATGTCATAATATAGCTCAAATTGCTCTAATTGTGAATTATTTAATGTACATTTAATTTTTGATAATTCATCAGTGAAATGTGTGAAATCATATTTCATATTTTATTCTCCATTTTTATTGCTCAGCGCATGTATTATCCGGGTTTAACCTAGAAAACAAATCAGGATTTGAGTATTTTAATTGCTCCAGAAATACCAGTAAAACCGATATATCAGCCGGTGTGACACCTGAAATTCTGGATGCCTGACCTATACTAAGCGGCTGAAATTCATTCAGCTTCTGCTGTGCTTCAATTCTCAGACCTGAAATAGTATTATAATCAAAATCAGTAGGTAGCAGTTTTTTCTCAAGCTTCTTAAAATGAGAGACCTGCTTGATCTGTCTTGAAATATACCCTGCGTACTTAATAAGAATATTAATCTGTTCTCTTGTGTCATCAGATAGCTTAGGTCTGTCGGGATCTATCGGAGCGAGCTTGTCATAATCCAGCTCAGGTCTTCTGATAAGCTCCTCAAGTGTGGTTCCGTTGCTTAGCTCTATACTGTTGTATTTCTTCAGAATCTCCTGTACATCAGGCCTAGCACCGATATTTACATGCGACACTCTCTCTATTTCTTTATCAATAAGCTCTTTCTTTTTACATACATAGTCATATCTTTCCTTTGAAATCAGACCAACCTCGTATCCCTTCTCGGTGAGACGCAAATCTGCATTGTCCTGTCTTAAAAGGAGTCTATATTCCGCTCTTGAAGTCATCATACGGTAAGGTTCTCTATTTTTCTTAGTGACCAGATCATCTATCAACACACCTATGTATGCTTCTGACCTGTCAAGTATCAATGGCTTTTTGCCAAGTATCTTCATTGCTGCATTAATACCGGCGATAAGTCCCTGACATGCTGCCTCCTCATATCCGGACGAACCGTTGAACTGTCCACCACTGAACAGACCATGTATTTTCTTAAACTCGAGCGATGCATATAGCTGGTTTGCATTGATACAGTCGTACTCTATGGCATAAGCGTCTCTTACTATTTTCACATTTTCAAGTCCCGGAAGAGTGCGGTACATCTCATACTGCACATCCTCAGGCATAGAAGAAGACATACCTCCGACATACATCTCGTTTGTATTAAGTCCCTCCGGCTCAATAAATATCTGATGTCTTTCCTTTTCAGCAAACTTAACCACTTTATCCTCTATTGAAGGACAATACCTAGGACCTGTTCCCTCTATGATGCCTGCATAAATCGGTGAACGGTCTAGATTGTTTCTTATAATCTCATGGGTCTTACTATTCGTATATGTAAGCCAGCATGAAACCTGATCAATCTGCACACTTTCAGGATCAGTTGTGAATGAAAACGGCACTACCCTATCGTCACCGAACTGCTCCTCCATCTTCGAAAAATCAAGACTTCTCTTATCTACACGCGCTGGAGTTCCGGTTTTGAATCTGCGCATCTCAATTCCGTGATCTATGAGCGACTGAGTCAGATGGTTAGCTGCCAGAAGTCCATTCGGACCTGTATGAGTGATCATCTCGCCGGTTAAGCATCTGGCTCTTAAATATGTACCGGTACACAACACAATCGCCTTACAATGATATAAAGCTCCCGAAGTAGTTTTTGCACCGACTATATTATTATTCTCATCGGTAACAATCTCAGAAACCTCACCCTGCCTGATGGTCAGATGGTCGGTATTTTGAAGGGTTTTTCTCATTTGCATACTATATTCCGCTTTATCCGCCTGCGCGCGGAGAGAATGAACAGCCGGTCCCTTTGATTTATTTAGCATCTTTGACTGGATAAAGGTCTTGTCAATGTTTTTTCCCATCTCGCCGCCAAGTGCATCAATCTCCCTGACGAGATGCCCCTTAGAGCTTCCACCGATATTAGGATTACATGGCATGAGCGCTATACTGTCCACGCTTACCGTGAAAACAATAGTCTCAAGTCCAAGCCTGGCACACGCAAGTGCTGCCTCACAGCCCGCATGTCCTGCACCAACTATAACAACATCATAATTTTCTTCAACAAACTTACTGCACATAACTGCCTACTTTCCCATACAAAATTTACTGAATATCTCATCCATCAGATCATCCTCAACCGATTCTCCTATTATGAGTCCAAGTGACTCATACGCACTCATCAAATCAATCGAATAAAAATCCTCCGGCATATCATCATCAATACTGTTCATAACAAGCTTAAGACTTTCCTTAGCATCTGACAATAGTTTTTTATGCCTGATATTTGTGATATAAATCTCATCATTGAATGAGACCTCTCCATCAAAAAACATATCCTTTATTGTATCAGAAAGCTCATCTATTCCCAAGCTTTCCTTTGCAGAAACCGAGATAACAGTTTTATCCACAAGCTTTTTTATATCATCTGCAGACACATTAGAGGCCAGATCCGACTTATTTAGTAAAATGACAGCCTTTTTATCCTTAATAAAATTGATAATATCATAATCATTATCATCAAGTGCAACGGACGAATCAACTACATATATTATTAAATCAGCTCCATTGGCATGCTCCATAGCCTTTTTCACACCAATTTTTTCAACAACATCCTCAGTGCTTCTGATGCCTGCAGTATCAACGAGATTTAAGGTGATTCCACCAATATTAATCTGTTCCTCAAGCACATCTCTCGTGGTTCCTGCTATATCCGTGACAATTGCCCTGTCACTTCCTACAAGCACATTTAAAAGCGATGACTTTCCGGCATTTGGCTTTCCAATGATTACGGTGTTTATTCCTTCCTTCAGAATCCTTCCATTATCTGAGGTTTTTAACAGACCATCTATCTCCACATACTCGTTATCCACAATTGCACGTAGTTTTTGTGGATAACCATCCAGTGAAATGTGTTCAGGGTCGTCAAGTGCCGACTCAATAAATGCAATCTCATGCAAAAGCTGCTCTCTTATCTGCCTGATGCTTCCAAGCACGGCTCCGCCTAGCTGGCTTAAAGAGCTTTTGAGCGCAAAATCATTTTTTGAATTTATTACATCTATGACAGATTCTGCCTGGGATAAATCAATTCTGCCATTTAAAAATGCCCTTTTAGTAAACTCTCCAGGCTCTGCCGGTCTTGCTCCGTTTTTGATTACCGCTTCAAGCACTCTTTTCATAACATACACACCACCGTGACAGTCTATTTCCACAGTATCCTCCCTAGTGTATGTATTTGGAGCCTTCATCAAAAGCACCATAACCTCATCTATTTTCTCATCGCCGTCATATATAAAACCATAATGAATGGTATGTGACTGACAGGCGCTTATTTTCTTTTTATTATTCTTACTTTTATAAATCCTGTCTATTACCGAAAGTGCATCATCTCCGCTTATCCTGATAATTCCGATTCCTGACGGAGACATAGCTGTGGCAATAGCCGCTATTGTATCATTTTGCATATGAAATTCCTCAAAAATTCTAAGATAATATATTCAAAAAGGATACCTGAAACCAGATACCCTTTTAATGATTTATATCTATTATTTCTTAAGTGTCACAACAACATGTCTGTAAGGCTCATCACCCTCGCTGTGTGTTTCAACAAATCTATCATTCTGAAGTGCAGAATGAATCACTCTTCTCTCAAAAGGATTCATCGGCTCAAGAGAAACAGGTCTCTTTGTACGCTTAACCTTAAATGAAATATTCTTGGCAAGATTCTCAAGTGTCTCTCTTCTTCTCTTTCTGTAATCCTCAGTATCAATCTTTACTCTGTAGTAATTCTCAGACTGCTTATTGATAGCAAGATTTGTAAGGTACTGGAGTGAATCGAGAGTCTGACCTCTCTTGCCGATTAAAACGCCCATCTCCGGTCCGTTAAGCTCAACATCAACATTTCTGTTGTCCTCATCCACTTTGATATCAATAGTAACCTCAAGCTTCATTGCCTTAAACACACTGTCAAGGAATTCACGAATCTCATCCTCAACACTTGCCTCGGCCTTTTTAACCTTGATGACAGCATCACGGCTGCCAATTCCAAGGAAACCATTGCTTCCCTTATCAATTACCTCATACTCTAGCTTATCGCTTGTTGTTCCAAGTTTAATAGATGCCTCTGTCAAAGCATCGTCAATTGTTTTTGCAGATACTTCAATGTATTCCACTATTTTCTCCCCCTATTTACGTGAATTGCGTTCATTAAACTCTTTAACCATATTAGCCTTTGAAGCAAGTGAGCCTGACTTTGCATTAGCCTTGTACTCAGCGGCCTTTGCAAGCTTCTCCTCTGTGCCTGCTGATACAGATACGTTTGCCTTATTGTCAATTGACTTTGTCTTAATCTGAGCTGCCTTCTTTATATAATCCTCAGACAGTCCCATTTTTTCTCTCTTCTTCTTTGCCTTTTCCTCGTTCTTTGCCATAACAGCCTCAAGATCAAGATTCTCAATATGTCTGTTTACGAAGAACTGCTGGATACCTCTTACAAGTGCAGAGCAGATCCAGTAAATACCAAGACCTACAGGAACTGTGAAGCAGATAAACAATGACATAAGCGGCATCATGAGATTCATCATCTTCATCTGGCTTGCCATCTGATCATTGCCGTTTGTAGCCTGTGGCATGAGCTTGATATTAAGCATCTGTGTCAGATATGACAGTACAGGAATAAGCAGTGCAAGTATTACAAAAAGTAACCACTTATCAGGCTTGTCCGTAAAGTTGCTTTTTATGATATACCAAGGTGTATCTGAGATATTCAGTCCCAAAAAGTAGTTGAAATGAAGTAACGCATCGTGCGTCTTCTCAACTGCGCTCTGGATACCATCAAAAAACTTACCGTCCATAAGAGCATCCCAGCCCTTTGAAGGAAGCTTATAAAGGATATCAATGATATAATTGCTTAAAGTATCACCACTTGCATCGGCAAGCTTTGAAGCCGCATTTGAAGCGTTAAGACCGCTTGATGTAACAACATTATACTTTTCCATCAGACTGACAAGTGTATTCTGATATCCGCTTGTCTGCTGAATTGAATCAACAAGCCCTGTAAAAGAGCCCTTAACTCCGCTCAGATAAGCAGGAATATTGTAGAACACACGGTACAGTGCAAACAGAATAGGCATCTGTATAAGCATCTGCACACAGCTTCCCATCGGAGAAATACCGTACTTCTGGTATAAAAGCTGTGTCTCCTCCTGCATGGCCATCATTGAAGCCTGATCCTTTTTATTTTTATATTTAGCCTGTATAGCCTGCATCTCGGGCTGCATTTTCTGTGATAGCTTAGAAAACTTCTGCTGCTTAATAGTCAGTGGCAACAGACACATGTAGATTATAATCGTAATAATTACAATACTTAGTACAACGCTCTCAACTCTTCCACCTGTAATATTAGATATACCACTGTATATCCAATCCATCAGGATACCGAGAAGCTTGGCAATTGGTCCAAGAATAGAGCCTGGATATGCGGTTAATAAAATGTCCGACATAAAAACCTCCATTGCTGCTATGGAACCGGATCATACCCACCCTTTGAAAAAGGATTACATCTCAATATCCTCCATGCCGCAAGCAGACCACCCTTTATGGCACCGTACTTTTGCACAGCCTGCAAACCATACTCTGAGCAGGTCGGACAATATGGGCATTTCGTTGATTTCATCGGGGAAATATACTTCCTATAAAATTTAATCAAAAATATTAAGATACTTTTCAAAACGATTCCATCTTCTTTTTCATTATTCAAATATTTTGTTTCTTAATAATCCTGTGAAGACCTCCAAGATGTAAAACAGCACTTTCTATTTCCTTATAACCCACATGCCGCGCTGCAACTCTTGCGATGACTACGATGTCCAAACCACTATCGAACATGTCCTCATGTAGTCTGTAGCTCTCTCTCACGAGACGAGTAATATGATGTCTAATAACACTATTTCCAACTTTTTTGCTAACTGATATACCTATACGATTATTTTCTGTGTTATTTTTCAGAACATACATAACGAGGTATCTGTTAGCAAACGATACACCGTTATTATATACATTCTGAAAATCCTTGTTTTTTTTCAACGAATCTGAAAATTTCATTTGACGCTGTCCTTCTAAAAACAATCAAAAATGAAGAAAAGACCACAAAAATTGTGGCCTATGCTGATAATTTTTTTCTTCCTTTTAATCTTCTGGCTGCGATTACTTTTCTTCCGCCAGCAGTTTTCATTCTCTGTCTGAATCCATGAACTTTTGCTCTCTGTCTCTTCTTAGGTTGGAATGTCATCTTCATATATATCCACCTCCTTTACGTTAAAAAACATCGGTATAATTATAACAAAAATTACTGTTGTGTCAAGGATTTTCTCAATTTTCTTTAAATTTCTACATATATTTTTTTATCGGTTTACATTCCACAATAAAAATGTGGAAAACGAGTTTCTTCTATATATATAATAATTCTTGATAACCGTCTACATTTTGATATAAACCTCCTATTGCGACCAACATATTGTGGAAAGTTATCAAGATATCAAAAAGTTATCCACAATATGTGAATAACATGTTGGTAACTTTGTATAATTGTGGTTGAAAAATGTGAATAAAGTATTTTTGTAAATCTTTTTACATTGCCTAAATGCCAAAAATAGTGTACTATATAGTATGTATGGGATTGTGGAGAACATTCCCATAATATACTCTTTATATGTTAAATAATGGAGAACTTTGATGGATAAAGTAATGGAAAAGTGGAATGAAATACTACAGATGGTCAAGGAAGAGCATGGTCTGACAGACGTTTCCTTTAATACGTGGATAAAACCGCTTGAGGTGTTCGCCATAGACGGCAATACACTGTATATTCTCGTTCCGTCTGAGCAGATGGGGCTCAGCTATATCAACAAAAAATATTATCTTCCTCTTAAGGTAGCTGTAGGTGAGGTGACAGGTATCGAGTATGATATCCAGTTTATTTTACCGGATCAGGCACAGAGCCTTAAGTTTAAAAACAACGATACCCCTCAGCTTGAGCCACAGACTCCTGTAAAGGGGGATCACTCAAACTTAAACCCTAACTATACATTTGACACCTTTGTCGTAGGTAATAATAACAGGTTTGCCCATTCTGCTTCTCTTGCAGTGGCAGAAAGCCCGGGTGAAGCATACAATCCGCTATATATATATGGTGGTCCGGGACTTGGCAAGACTCATCTTATGCATTCAATAGGTCATTTCATCATTGACCAGAATCCTGATACCAAGGTGCTTTACGTTACTTCTGAAGAGTTTACCAACGAGGTTATCGAATCTATCCGTAACGGTAATTCTTCCGCCATGACAAAGTTTCGTGACAAATACAGGACTGTAGATGTGCTCATGATTGATGATATCCAGTTCATCATAGGAAAGGAAAGTACTCAGGAGGAGTTTTTCCACACCTTCAACACACTGCAGACACAGGGCAAGCAGATTATCCTTACCTCTGATAAGCCGCCTAAGGAGATGGAGACTCTCGAGGAACGTATCCGCTCACGTTTCGAGTGGGGACTGATGGCTGATATCGGTACTCCTGACTATGAGACGAGGATGGCTATCCTCCGTAAGAAAGCTGAAACTGACAATTTTGATATAGATGATGATATCTTAAACTACATTGCTTCAAACATCAGCTCCAACATACGTGAGCTTGAGGGAGCCTTAAACAAGCTTTTAGCCTTCCACAATCTCGAGCATACTCACATCACTATGGAAATCGCTGAGAGAGAGCTTTCCAATATCATCACGCCGGACAAGCCAAGGGAAATCACTGCACAGCTCATCATCGAGGTCGTTTCAGAGCATTTCCACATCTCTGTAGACCAGATGATTTCAAAGACCAGAAGCAGCGAGATTGCACGTCCAAGACAGATTGCCATGTACCTCTGCAAGACCATGACCTCTGATTCACTTGATGTAATCGGCCAGCTTTTGGGCGGCAGAGACCACTCTACTATTATCCACGGCATCAAGAAGGTCACCAAGGATTACGAGGAGAATGACAGTACACGTACTCTCATAGAAACTATCAAGAAAAAGATTAATCCAAATTAGTTTCTACCTATTTATATATGTGCTCATTTGCATGTTAATAATTTGGTTATAACCTTGCTTTTATTTCCACATGAGCATGTTAATGACAGGTTGAATGAAAGTGAATAAAAAGTTATCAATTTTTATCATTTTTACTTCAACAGGCTTTTAATCAAGTTATCAAGCCGCTTAAAGCTTGTCTTTAAAGGCTTTGAAGGGGTTTTAAACTTTTTAACAGCCCCTAAGAAGAATATTACGAATATCTTTTAAATATTTATATATACGCGCAGGAAGGAGTTTTTCTAAATGAAACTTATTTGTTCAAAAGCAAATTTACTGAAAGGTGTTAATATCGTATCGAAGGCAGTACCTACACGTACTACAATGGCAATTCTCGAGTGTATACTGATTGATGCATCTGCAAACGAGATTAAGCTTATGGCTAACGATATGGAGCTTGGAATCGAAACAATAATAGACGGAACCATCGAAGAAAGAGGAATTATCGCTCTTGATGCCAAGATTTTTTCAGAAATAGTGAGAAAGCTTCCTGACAATGATGTAACAATTGAGACAGATGCTTCATTCAAGACCGTCATATCATGTGAAAAAGCCAAGTTCAATATCATCGGAAAATCAGGTGATGATTTTTCTTACATACCATATGTTGAGAGAAATGAGTCTATTGTCCTTTCACAATTTACCCTTAAAGAGGTTATCAGACAGACAATTTTCTCAATTGCTGATAATGACAACAATAAGCTGATGACAGGTGAGCTTTTTGAGATTGAGGAGAATAAGCTTCGAGTTGTTTCTCTTGACGGACACAGAATATCTATCAGATATATCGAGATGAAAAATCACTATGACAGCAAGAAAGTTGTTGTTCCCGGCAAGACTCTGCAGGAAATAAGCAAGATTATTCCGGGTTCAGCGGATGAGGATGTGGTTATATATATCACTAACAATCATATTGTTTTTGAATTTGAAAATACTACTGTTGTTTCACGTCTTATCGAGGGTGAGTATTTCAAGATTGACCAGATGCTTTCATCTGACTACGACACTAAGGTTCGCATCAATAAGCGTGAGCTTCTTGACTGTATAGACCGTGCTACTCTTCTTGTCAAGGAGGGAGATAAGAAGCCTATTATCATGAATATCACAGATGGCAATATGGAGCTTCGCATCAATTCATTTATCGGTTCCATGAATGAGGACATCGATATAGACAAAGACGGAAAAGATATTATGATAGGCTTTAATCCTAAGTTCTTCATTGATGCACTTCGTGTTATCGATGAGGAGGAGGTTAATTTATACATGGTCAATCCAAAGGCACCATGCTTCATTAAGGATGACGAGGGCAAGTTTATTTACCTCATTCTTCCGGTAAATTTTAATACAGCAGCAAACTAGGAGATTTTATGAAACAGATTTCTATAAGAGAACAGGATGAGTTCATTAAGCTGGGACAGGCTCTTAAAAAGGCCGACCTTGTGAGCTCGGGAGTTGAGGCAAAAATTGTTATTCAGGATGGTCAGGTGACTGTAAACGGTGAGACTGAGCTTCAGAGAGGAAAAAAGCTTCACGACGGAGATGTTTTCTCATATGACGGCGAAACAGTTAAGGTTGTTAAATAATGATTATTAAGTCAATCCAACTGAGTAATTTCAGAAATTACGAAAAACTGGATATCAGCTTTGACAGTGAAACCAACATAATCTACGGCGATAATGCCCAGGGAAAGACAAATATACTTGAGGCTGCATATTTGAGCGGCACTACAAAGTCCCATAAGGGCAGCAAGGACAAGGAAATGATCCGGTTTGGCGAGGATGAGGCACATATCAGGACAATTGTCGAAAAAAATGACAAGGAATACCGGATTGACATGCATCTGCGAAAAAATGGTGCAAAGGGTGTGGCCATCAATAAAATGCCAATCAAAAAAGCGAGTGAGCTGTTTGGTATTTTGAATATTGTGTTTTTCTCTCCTGAGGATCTAAATATTATCAAAAACGGTCCTGCCGAGAGACGCAGATTTATAGATTTGGAGCTTTGCCAGCTTGACAAAATATATCTGTCTAACCTGAGTAAGTATAATAAGACATTAGTTCAGCGAAACAGACTGTTAAAGGATATAGCTTACAGACCTGATTTGATTGATACACTTCAGGTGTGGGATATGCAGCTTCTCGAGTATGGAAGACACGTTATAAAAAAGCGGCGCGAGTTTGTTAATGAGCTAAATGAGATAATACAGGATATTCATAGCAATATTTCGGGAGGCAGGGAGCAGCTTATACTCAAATATGAGCCGAGCATCGATGATATTTTTTTCGAGGACGAGCTGCTTAAGGTAAGAAGCAGGGATTTGAAGCTGTGCCAGACAACCGTCGGACCGCACAGGGACGATATGCTTTTTTCAGTGGACGGTGTGGATATCAGAAAATACGGCTCGCAGGGTCAGCAGAGGACATCTGCTCTCTCACTCAAGCTTTCTGAGATTAGTCTTGTAAAGAAAAATATAAACAGCACTCCCGTGCTTTTACTGGATGATGTGCTTTCAGAGCTGGATGGCAACAGGCAGAACTATCTGCTCAACAGCTTAAGTGATACACAGACCATTATCACTTGTACGGGACTTGATGAATTTGTAAAAAATAGATTTCAGGTGGACAAGGTCTTTCATGTCGTGAAGGGCCAGGTGGAGGTTATTGATGAGTAAAGAAATACAGCAGAACAATCAGGAATACGGAGCTGACCAGATTCAGATACTTGAGGGTCTTGAGGCGGTCAGAAAAAGACCGGGTATGTATATCGGCAGTACGTCTTCGAGAGGACTTCATCATCTGGTTTACGAGATAGTGGACAATGCAGTTGATGAGGCCTTAGCCGGTTATTGTAAAAATATTGAGGTTACAATCGAGGAAGACAATTCCATAACAGTACAGGATGATGGACGAGGAATCCCGGTCGGAACCAATCATAAAGCAAAAAAATCAGCACTTGAAGTCGTTTTTACAGTGCTTCACGCAGGTGGTAAATTCGGCGGTGGAGGCTATAAGGTATCAGGCGGTCTGCACGGAGTTGGTGCATCTGTGGTAAATGCTCTTTCCACATGGCTGACAGTTGAGGTCTATAAGGACGGAAATATTTACAGACAAAGCTACAAGCGTGGCAAAACAGACGATACAGTAAAGATTGTTGGACAGTGTGACGAGTCACTTCACGGTACAAAGGTGCATTTTCTGCCGGATCCGGAGATTTTTGAGGAGACAGTGTATGACTACGATACCTTAAAGCAGCGTCTCAGAGAGACAGCCTTCCTCACAAAAGGACTTAAGATTACTTTAAAGGATGTGCGTGAGAACAGCCATCACAATCATGTATTCCACTATGAGGGCGGAATCAAGGAATTTGTAGAGTATCTTAACCGTGGCAAGGAGGCTCTATATGATGAGGTAATCTACTGTGAGGGAACACAAAACGGTGTTTATGTTGAGGTTGCATTGCAGCACAATGATTCGTTTAATGATTCAACCTTCAGCTTCGTAAACAACGTAATCACACCTGAGGGAGGTACTCATCTCGCAGGCTTTAGAAATGCCCTGACAAAGACCTTCAACGCCTATGCGCGTGAGAAAAAGATACTTAAGGATTCAGATCCGGCTCTGACAGGTGATGATATCCGTGAGGGACTTACCGCAATCATCAGTATCAAGATTGAGGAGCCTCAGTTTGAGGGACAGACAAAGCAGAAGCTTGGAAACAGTGAGGCCAGAGGGGCTGTAGATGCAGTTGTATCGGAAAAGCTCACATATTTCCTCGAGCAGAATCCTGATGTAGCCAAAAATATCTGTGAGAAATCACTTTTAGCACAGAGAGCCAGAGAGGCCGCAAGAAAAGCAAGAGACCTGACCAGAAGAAAGACCTCTCTCGATGGAGGTACTCTGCCGGGCAAGCTGGCTGATTGCTCAGACAAGGATCCTAAAAACTGTGAAATTTTTATAGTCGAGGGAGATTCAGCCGGCGGTTCTGCAAAGACAGCAAGGAGCCGTGCTACACAGGCAATTTTACCTCTGCGAGGCAAGATACTGAATGTTGAAAAGGCAAGACTTGACCGTATATATGACAATGCAGAAATCAGAGCCATGATTACAGCATTCGGAACAGGAATCCATGAGGATTTTGATATAACAAAGCTGCGTTATGACAAGATAATCATCATGACAGATGCCGATGTAGACGGTGCTCACATCGCTACTCTCATGCTCACCTTCCTCTACAGATTCATGCCTGATCTGATCAAGGAGGGACATGTATACCTGGCTACACCGCCACTTTACAAGGTGGAGAAAAACAAGGGTGTATGGTATGCCTACGATGATGACGAGCTCAAGCAGATTTTAAATGACATAGGCCGTGATAATAATAACAAGATCCAGCGATACAAGGGACTTGGCGAGATGGATGCTGATCAGCTTTGGGAGACAACAATGGATCCTGACCACAGAATTTTGAAACAGGTCATGATAGACGGAGAAAATTCATCTGAGCTTGATGTGACATTTACCACACTGATGGGTGATAAGGTAGAGCCAAGAAAAGAATTTATTGAAGCTAATGCCAAGTATGTAACAAATCTTGACATCTAGCAGGGAGGAGTAATTTAAGTGGACGACAAAATTTTTGACCAGATACAGCAGGTCGATTTGAAAAAAACAATGGAGAGCTCCTACATAGATTACGCGATGAGCGTTATTGCAAGCCGTGCCCTCCCTGATGTCAGGGACGGACTAAAGCCTGTTCAGAGGCGAGTACTCTACTCTATGGTCGAGCTCGGAAATACACCTGACAAGCCACACAGAAAATGTGCGCGTATTGTCGGTGATACAATGGGTAAATACCATCCACACGGAGACAGCTCAATCTATGGAGCACTCGTAAATATGGCACAGGACTGGTCTATGAGATACACACTCGTGGACGGTCATGGAAACTTTGGTTCAGTCGATGGAGACGGAGCCGCCGCCATGCGATACACAGAGGCAAGACTCTCAAAGATTTCTCTTGAATTAATCAAGGATATCGGCAAAAATACAGTAGATTTTGAGCCAAACTTTGATGAGACAGAAAAAGAGCCGACAGTGCTCCCATCAAGATATCCAAACCTTTTAGTAAACGGAACCACAGGAATCGCGGTAGGTATGGCAACCAATATCCCACCTCACAATCTGCGTGAAGTGGTAAATGCCGTAGTGCGCCTTATCGACAACGATATAGAGGACAAAGAAACCACAATTGATGAGCTTATCGATGTGGTAAAGGGACCGGATTTCCCTACAGGCGGCATAATTCTCGGAACAAGTGGCATCAAAGAGGCTTACAGAACAGGCCGTGGCAAAATAAGAGTCCGTGCTGTCACCAATATCGAGCCTATGGAAAACGGCAAAAACAGAATTGTTGTGACAGAGCTGCCATACAACGTAAACAAAGCTCGTCTTATTGAGAAAATAGCCGAGCTTCATAAGGACAAAAAGATAGATGGAATAACAGACCTCCGCGACGAGACAAGCCGTGAGGGAATGAGAATCGTGGTAGAACTCCGCCGTGATGTGAACCCGAGTGTAGTTTTAAATCTGCTTTTTAAGCATACACAGCTTCAGGATACGTTTGGAGTGATAAACCTTGCACTCGTAAACGGAGAGCCAAAGGTATTAAATCTATACGATCTGCTTAATTACTATCTCATCCACCAGAAGGATGTAGTGACCAGACGTACAAAGTTTGATCTAGACAAGGCAGAGGCCAGGGCACATATTGTAGAGGGTCTCATTATTGCCCAGGACAACATAGACGAGGTAATAAGTATTATCCGCTCAAGCCAGACTACTCAGCAGGCAAAGACCAGATTGATGGAGAGATTTGGCCTGTCAGATGAGCAGTCACAGGCAATTGTCGATATGCGTCTTAAGGCTCTTACAGGTCTGGAAAGAGAAAAGCTCGAGGCTGAGTATAAGGAGCTCATGGCTCAGATTGCGCAGTTAAAGGCAATTCTTGCCGATGAAAAAAAGCTTCTTGGAGTAATCAGGGAGGAAATCATCGCAATTGCAGATAAATATGGCGACGACAGAAAGACAGAGATAGGCTATGACGAGTATGATATGTCGATGGAGGATCTCATTCCTGAGACAAATACAGTCATAACAATGACAAAGGTAGGCTACATAAAGCGCATGAGCACTGACAATTTCAAGGCTCAGCACCGCGGTGGCAAGGGAATAAAGGGAATGGAGACAATCGAGGATGATTATATCGTCGAGATGCTCATGACCACATCACACCACTACCTGATGTTTTTCACAAATACAGGAAGAGTATACAGAATCAAGGCATATGAGATACCTGAGGCAAGCCGTACATCAAGAGGCACAGCCATCATCAATCTTATACCGCTTCAGCCTGATGAGAAAATAACAGCCATGATTCCAATCAAAGAATACGAGGATGACAAGTATCTGTTCATGGCTACAAGAAACGGAATAGTCAAGAAAACGCCGATAAAGGATTATGAGAATATCCGAAAGAACGGACTTGCAGCAATCAATCTGCGCGAGGACGACAAACTCATAGAGGTCAAGGTCACAGACAATTCAGAGGATATTTTGCTCTTCACCAAATTCGGACAGTGTATCAGATTCAAGGAGACAGATGTGCGCTCAACAGGCCGTACAACCATGGGTGTTATCGGAATGAATCTTGCACCAAATGATGTAATAATCGCAATGCAGACCGCATCAATGGGTGAGGCAGTGCTTTTGGTATCATCAAACGGACTTGGAAAACGTACACGAATTGACGAATTTACCACACAAAACCGTGGCGGTAAGGGAGTAAAATGCTACAAGATTACAGAAAAATCAGGTAATCTCGTAGGAGTCAAATCAGTTGAAAACGATGACGAGCTCATGCTCATCACAACAGAGGGAATTATCATCAGAATCCAGGTAAGTGATGTAACAGTGCTTGGACGAATCACAACAGGTGTCAAGCTCATCAACCTGAAAGAAGGAGTGAGCGTAGCCAGCATCGCAAAGGTAGTAGAGGATAAGACTCTCATGCCACCTGATGAAGCTAAGGAAGAGGCTGACGAATCAGAAAATAGTGACGAAGACTCACAAGAAAATAATAATTCACATGCCGAAGCTATCGAAAATAACACAGAAGCATAACTAAATTCATAAAAGCAGGGTCATAAGATCCTGCTTTTTGCGAATGTGGTGATACTATTCGAGCTGTATTGAGAAAAAATGTTTACATGCAAGCACTATACATCATATTTGCGTTTTCAGAGGCTTTGAATAGTAATAAATAAACATGATACAAAAAAATAAATATGTTTATCCACAAAAACACAAAAAATAATCTTGAATTGTGGATAAAAGGTGCCGGAATTTAAAATTAGGTGTATAGAGTGATAAAGAACAAGTAACTATTCAGAAGCATGATTCTGATTAGTTAAGAATACAATAAAAATATTTAAAATACAGAGAATAAAAAGAGAGGAAAAGAAATGATCAGGGAAATAAACGTTTCAGAAATAACAGCTGCAATAAAGGAAATGTGCATACAGGCAAATCATTTTCTTTCGCCGGACATGGACAAGGCACTTAAAGCTGCAACGGCAAATGAAGAATCACCTTTAGGTAAAAAAATATTAAACCAGCTACAGGAAAACTTAAAAATAGCAGGCGAGGATATGATACCGATATGTCAGGATACCGGAATGGCAGTTTTTTTCATAGAAATAGGCCAGGATGTCCATTTTACGGGAGGCGTATTGGAGGATGCCATAAATGAAGGAGTCAGACAGGGCTACACAGACGGCTATCTGAGAAAATCAGTGGTAAAGGATCCGCTCATCAGGGAAAATACAAAGGACAACACACCTGCAGTCATCCATTACTCAATAGTTTCAGGCGACAAGGTCAAAATAACCTTTGCACCAAAGGGCTTTGGAAGCGAAAACATGAGCCGTGTATTTATGTTAAAGCCGGCAGATGGTATAGAGGGAGTAAAAAATGCGATTCTGACAGCAGTTTCAGATGCAGGGCCAAACGCATGTCCTCCTATGGTTGTCGGAGTCGGAGTCGGTGGAACCTTTGAAAAATGCGCAATAATGGCAAAAAAAGCGCTGACAAGAGAAGCAGGCGCACATTCAGACATAGAGTATGTGGCAGAGCTTGAAAAAGAGATGCTTGAAAAAATTAATAATCTGGGTATAGGGCCCGGAGGACTCGGAGGAAGCACTACTGCCCTCGCAGTAAACATAAACACATATCCAACCCACATTGCAGGATTGCCGGTTGCGGTAAATATTTGCTGTCACGTAAACCGCCATGTAGTGAAGGAATTGTAAAGAATTACTGCATAGAAGAAGAAAGAAAGTGGCAATTTTAATTACAGCTACAGTGAAATGTGAACTGTAATTAAAAAAGCTATAATTGTTACAGGTTATATTATGCTGGAAAAATAAACATACAGTAAAAATAAAAGAATCAGGAGAAAAAAATGGAAAAACATATAACAACTCCAATCACACAGAAAATAACAAAAGACCTTAAATCAGGAGACTATGTATACATAACAGGTGAAATGTATGTGGCAAGAGATGCTGCACACAAAAGAATGATAGAGGCGTTGGACCGTAAAGAAGAACTGCCAATAGATATAAAGGATTCGACAATCTACTATATGGGACCATCACCGGCCAGAGATGGTCGTCCAATTGGCTCAGCCGGACCTACAACAGCAACAAGAATGGACAAATATGCCCCAAGACTGCTTGATTTAGGTGAAAAAGCAATGATTGGCAAAGGAAAAAGATCAAAAGAAGTAATAGATGCAGTCATTCGCAATAAAGCAGTGTATTTTGCCGCAGTCGGTGGAGCAGGCGCTCTCCTTTCAAAATGCATAAAATCATCAGAAGTAATCTGCTATGATGATCTCGGTGCAGAGGCAATAAGAAAGATATACGTAGAAGATTTCCCGGTAATTGTGGTAATAGACAGTGAAGGAAACAATCTGTACGAGACTTCAATAAAAGAATTTAAAAAAATATAAAAATACTATTGACAAAACAAAGAAAATTTTATAGAATAAACAATGCGTCACGTAAGTGCGTAAAACATTTAAATAATTTATGTAAAGACTTTGGAGAAGTACTCAAGTGGCCGAAGAGGTGCCCCTGCTAAGGGTATAGGTCGGGAAACTGGCGCGAGGGTTCAAATCCCTCCTTCTCCGCTTTATCTTCTACATAAAATAATTTAAAAAAGTTCTTGACAAATGCAAAACATTTTGATAGAATAAACAAGCTGTCGCAAGACAGAGAACTTAAAACAGAGTTCAAAAAATAAAAAAGTGCTTGACAAACGAACGGCGATTTGATAGAATAAACAAGCTGTCGCAAGAGAGCAAAACAAAGAACATTGATAACTGAACAGTGAGAAACCTTGAAAGATTTTGAGAATCAATCAGAACGCTTCAATGAAAATTGAAGACCTTTAAAACAGTAAATTCAGATTCTATCTGAATGAACGAATTAGCCAAGTTTAACTTGACTGAGATCAACTTTTTAACATGAGAGTTTGATCCTGGCTCAGGATGAACGCTGGCGGCGTGCTTAACACAT
>ERZ827478.558-NODE-558-length-35896-cov-3.641416_pt1 | contig 35896 bp, 26 predicted proteins | sample MGYA00519705_ERZ827478 | MGnify/ENA primary metagenome ERZ827478 (study PRJEB31778, sample SAMEA3449318) | human gut metagenome | biome: human gut; feature: human-associated habitat; material: faeces | place: United Kingdom | collected 2010/2012 ...
TGACTGCTGCTTTTAGGACAATTTTTATGCTTTAGAAATACTCCATGATTGAATCCGCACGCAGCGGGACTCTTTTCCTTTTCTTCCGGCCGGATATCAACCGCTTAATGCATTAAATAGAAAAAATCTATTGACATCATGAAGCAAAATGCTATAATTAAAACAAACATATGAATAACTGTTCATATATTCAAATAATCAAACAACGAAAAAGAAAGGAAGTATTATCATGAAAAAAACTTACAAAATCGACGTAGACTGCGCAAACTGTGCAAACAAAATGGAGCAGGCAGCTAAGAACACAGACGGAGTAAAGGATGCAACTGTAAACTTTATGATGTTAAAGATGATCGTAGAATTTGAAGAGGGTGCAGATCCTAAGAAAGTAATGAAGGATGTGCAGAAGAACTGTAAAGTTGTAGAAGATGACTGTGAGATCTTCCTGTAAGAGAAAATACTCATAAAAACAGGATATACGCAGTATTTTGTGAAGGAAAATGATTGTGGAGCGGCTTCATCAGGCAGAATGAAGAAGCGTTGAGAAGAGTGCAAGGAGAAAGGCTGGGGAAAGATATGACGAAAAGACAGAAAAAATCTCTGACCAGAATTATTATCGCAGCGGTACTTATGATCATATTGAAGTTCCTGCCTGTAGAAGGGTGGCTGAAGTTCGTACTTTATATGGTTCCGTACCTGGTTGTCGGATATGATATTTTAAGGAAGGCGTTCAAAGGGATTCTGAATAAGCAGGTATTCGATGAGAACTTTCTGATGGCAGTTGCTACGATAGGAGCAATTGCGCTTGGTAACTATAAGGAAGGCGTATCGGTTATGCTGTTCTATCAGATCGGAGAATTATTCCAGAGTTATGCGGTCGGAAAGAGCCGCAGGAATATCAGTGATCTGATGGATATCCGTCCGGATTATGCCAATATTGAAAAAGACGGGGAACTTGAACAGGTAGATCCGGATGAAGTGGAAGTCGGAACGATTATCGTCGTTCAGCCGGGAGAAAAAGTCCCGATCGATGGTGTGATCGAAGAAGGAAGCAGTACATTGAATACCAGTGCACTGACCGGGGAAAGTGTTCCGAGAGAAGCGGCAGCCGGTGATGAAGTCATCAGTGGATGCATTAACCTGACTGGTCTTCTGAAGATCCGTACAACAAAAGAATTCGGAGAATCTACCGTATCCAAGATCCTGGATCTGGTAGAGAATTCAAGTTCCAAGAAATCAAGATCTGAGAACTTTATTTCCAAATTCGCCAGATATTATACACCGGCAGTCTGCTATGGTGCGCTTGCACTTGCAATCTTACCGCCACTGGTCAGAATGTTTGCGTTTGCGCTTGCGCCGGAATGGGGCGACTGGATCTACAGAGCACTGACATTCCTGGTTATCAGCTGCCCGTGTGCACTGGTGATCAGTATCCCGCTCAGCTTCTTTGCAGGAATCGGCGGAGCAAGTCATGAAGGTGTCCTGGTAAAAGGATCGAACTATCTGGAGACGATGGCACAGACAAAATATGTGGTATTCGATAAGACAGGAACCATGACGCAAGGCGTATTCGAGGTGAATGGAGTTCACCACAATACGATGCCGGAAGAACAGTTATTAGAGTATGCGGCACTTGCGGAGTGTTCTTCTTCTCATCCGATCAGTAAGAGTCTTCAGAAAGCATATGGCAAACAGATCAACCGTGACCGTGTGACAGAGATTGAAGAACTGAGCGGTAAAGGTGTGACTGCAAAGGTTGACGGTATTCCGGTAGCGGCAGGTAATGCCAAACTTATGAAATATCTGAATGTGGAATATAGTGAATGTGAAGAAGTCGGTACGATCGTCCATGTTGCAGTAAACGGAAAATATGCAGGACACATTCTGATCTCAGACAAATTAAAACCGCATGCAAAAGAAGCAATCAGAGATCTGAAAAAAGCGGGCATCACCAAGACAGTTATGCTGACTGGTGACATGAAGCGTGTGGCAGATAAGGTTGCAGAAGAACTGGGAATCGGAGAAGTGTACAGTGAGCTTCTTCCTGCAGATAAGGTTGCGAAGGTAGAACAGCTTCTGAGTCAGAAATCAGAGAAAGAAAAGCTTGCGTTCGTCGGAGACGGAATCAATGATGCGCCGGTACTGTCGAGAGCAGATATCGGAATTGCCATGGGTGCACTCGGATCAGATGCAGCAATCGAGGCAGCAGACGTTGTCCTGATGGACGATGATCCGAAGAAGATCGTAAAAGCAATCAAGATTTCCAGAAAATGTATGCGCATCGTATATGAGAATATTTACTTTGCCCTTGGAATCAAGGCAATCTGCCTGGTCCTGGGAGCACTCGGAATTGCGAATATGTGGATGGCAATCTTCGCTGATGTCGGAGTTATGGTCATTGCTGTATTGAATGCAATCCGCGCATTATTTGTGAAAAACTTATAGAAAAGGCTGGTGGGCAGATGGCAAAATTAGAAGAAGGAATGGAAGTATGTGAATCATGTGAGGTACATGAGAATCTTCTGAAGATCGTAAATGAAAAGATGCCGGAAGAAACGGAATTGTATGATCTTGCAGAATTGTTCAAGGTATTCGGTGATTCGACCAGAATGCGTATCCTGTTCGTGTTGTTCGAAGCAGAGGTGTGTGTCTGCGATCTGGCAGAGGCACTGAATATGACACAGTCTGCAATCTCACATCAGCTCAGGATCCTGAAACAGAACAAACTGGTTAAGAGCAGAAGAGAAGGAAAATCCGTGTTCTATTCACTGGCAGACGATCATGTGCGTACGATCGTAGACCAGGGAAGAGAGCATATTGAAGAAGATCTGTAGCATAAGAAGCTTATGTGAAAGAATACAAAGAATTAAAATTAAAAAAGAAAGTATATAGTATAATGAATTGTTATGAGAAAGCGGGAAACCTGTATCAGATGATAGAAAGTCTGATACAGGTTTTTGTGTATCACCATGTGTTCGAAAGGAGCTGCCGGTGGCAGGTTCTGTAGATACCGAAATATGCATCCGAAATTGTAGATGTATTAGACTAAAGTATGAAAACCAGTCTATTTACTGGCAAATTATCAGAAATTAACAAACAATAAAACAAAATGCGTTTAATATTACACTTTCTTATATTTGTATAAAAAAACTTAATATTTTATATTGACAATTTAATAACCATCTTTTACACTATGGTTACAAGGTATTCATTTCTAATTAATTTCGATATTCGAATGGAGGTTTGAGTTATGGAACAGAAACAAGAAAAATTTAGTACCATAGGTTACATAGCCGCCGCGTTAGGTATGTGTATTGGTACTGGTAATGTATGGCGATTCCCACGAGTGTGTGCGGCAAACGGTGGTGGAGCATTTATCATAGCATGGACGATTGCAATGCTGGTATTTGCAGTACCGCTCCTTTCCACAGAGATGGCATTCGGTAAAAAGACGAGACTTGGATGTATCGGTACTTTTCGTGATGCAGGTGGAAAGAAATATACATGGATGGGATTCTTTGTAGCAGCAGTATGTTTCTTCCTGATGAGTTATTATTGTGTACTTCAGGGATATTGTTTGAAATACGCAGTTAATTCTGTTACTTCAGCATTTAAACCGAATCTGTCAACAGAGACGACATCGGCAATGTGGACAGCATTTACAGATTCACAGGCACAGGTTATTTTATTCCATGCGATCGGATTTGCACTTGCATGTTTCATCGTTTATCAGGGAATTGCAGGTGGAATTGAAAAATTCTGTAAAGTAGCGATACCGGCACTGTTTATCATCCTTGTAGGATTAGCAATTTACGCAGTTACATTAAATGGAGCAAATCAGGGACTTCAGTATCTCTTTACTGTTAAGAAAGAGTATATTTTAAGCCCGAATACATGGATTCAGGCATTCATCCAGGCAGCATGGAGCACCGGAGCCGGATGGGGATTCATTATTACATATGCGAACTACGTAGGAGAAGAGGAAGATGTTCCGACAAGCTGTCTGATCATGGGACTTGGTGATAACCTTGGAGCAATCCTCTCGGCACTGGTAGTTATCCCGGCAATCTGTGCACTTTCAGCTACACCGGAGGCAGCGAATGAAGCACTCAGTCAGGGCAACTTCGGACTTACATTTATTTACATTTATCAGTTATTTACAACAATCCCGGGTGGAAGATTCATTTCCTTTATCTTCTTTGGATTACTTGCAATTGCAGCAATCACATCACTGTTCTCTATGATCGAAGTTGGAGTAAAATGTGTTGTTGACCTTGGATTGCCGCGGAAGAAAGCAGTTGTCAGTGTCTGCTTCGCAGGATTCTTAGTAGGATGCTTCTCATGCTGGTCACTGGTTAACATTGATAATCAGGACTGGGTATGGGGAATCGGACTTCTGATAAGTGGTGCCTTTATCGCAATCCTGGCATGGAAATATGGTGTGGAAAAATTACGTACACAGGAAGTAAATGCAAAAGGTGCAGATGTACATCTTCCAAAAGCATATTATACCGGATGTATGTATCTGATTCCGGTTTTGGTAGTGATCATGGTGGTTTACTGGTTATTACAGACAAAGGAATGGTTTCCGGATACCTGGCTGAATCCGTTTATTATTCAGGATAACACAGGAACTGTATTACTTCAGTTCGGAGTAGTGATCCTTGTAGGTCTTGCACTATCCAAGTTCTTTAATACAAAGACTGCAAGGGGAGCTATGAAAGATAACAAAGCTGCAAAATAATAGAAAGAAGGTATGAACTATGACGATAGATGCAATTATTATGATGGTGATTACACTGGTTGGATATATTGGCGGATTTAGTTATTTCATGATACGTGTATTTAAAAAAGAAAGAAGTAAATCCAAAGAGTAGGTATCGAACGGAGAATGAATAAGGGATAGTATGGTAAATTAGACGACGTTCTGATTGAAATGAATACATATCGAAAAGGAGCGGAGTCGGGATTTTGTCAGGAGTGACAGGATTCCGGCTCCGCTCCTTTTTATGCATGTGTATTAGATGTTAAGTGCAGCATGGTATCCATCTTTATTAAAGCCGGGAAATATTGTTCATATCCCCGGCTGATTCATTTTTTAATACCATCTCGTCATAGGAAGATCATTATTAATTCCCTTTGTCATTAAAATCTGATGGATATCAATAATTCCGTTATGGAAGGTGGCGGCACATGCAGAGAGGTACATATCCCACATCCTTAAGAAACGTTCATCAAACATTGTATGTGCTTCTTCAATATGATCTTTGAAGTTTTTCTCCCAGCAGAGAAGCGTACGGTTATAGTGAAGACGTAAGTCCTCGATATCCTGGGTATGGAAGTTATCTTCTGCCATGCAGTTCATGACTTCACGAAGACTGGGAACAGATCCGCCCGGGAAGATGTATTTCTTGATCCATGGATCACCAGGATGCTCTTTTAATGCACTGATGAAGTGGAGCAGGAACAGACCGCCGTCTTTCATGACCTTGCTGACACAGTCTAAGTATAACTGATAATTCTCACGGCCGACATGTTCGAGCATACCAACGCTGACAACGCGGTCATACATCTTGCCGTCAGAAGGAAGATCACGGTAGTCCATTAGCCTGACTTCCAGATAGTCGGACAATCCTTCCTCTTTGATACGTTTCTGGCATTCTTTGTATTGTTCTTCACTTAAGGTGATGCCGGTACCTTTAATTTTATATTTCTTAGCAGCTTCAATCAGAAGGAATCCCCAGCCGCATCCGATATCAAGAAGAGTCATACCTTCTTTCAGATATAACTTTTCAAGAATGTAATCAACTTTATTCTTCTGCGCCTGATACAGGGTATCATCTTCATGTTTGAAATATCCGCAGGAATAACTCATTGTTTCATCGAGCCAGAGTTTGTAGAAGTCATTTCCGATATCGTAATGACTGCTGACTTCTTTTTTCTGGTTTTTCTTTGATGAAGATGGGAACATGATAGATTTCAAATGATGTTCATCAGTTGAAAATTTACCCATCTGACCAAGAAAGTTATCAAGTGCCTGATAAAGGTTTCCCTCAATATCAAGATCACCATCCATGTAAGCTTCTCCAAGTGCAAGAGAAGTACTGGTGACCAGATCCTTTAATGGGATGACCTTTTTGAAATTTACGGTAAATGTAGGTGCACCTTCGCCGATCAGATGTTCGTGTCCATTAATCTTGACCAGGAAAGGGTGTTCATCGAATTTTTTTAAGAATGTTATCATAGCCTGTTCTTCCAGCATAATATAACCTCCAGTTCTGCTGTCATTATTTCCTTCAGCAAGAATTATATTCCTTATAAATTTTGAAAGTCAAATAAAATAGACATTTTTTAAAAATTGTATTGGAACTACCAATAAATGAAAACATATATCAAGAACGCATATATTCCTTGACTTATGTGATAATAAGAGATAAAATACATATACCCCGTAAGGGTATGAATATGAAAGGAGTATGCTTATGGAAGACAAGAATACAGATAATATGGAAAACAAATCAGAAAAAGAATGCTGTTGTCACTCGTTCAAGCATCGTTCGGATAAAGAATACAAGGATCTGATGAATCGTCTGAGCCGGATTGAGGGTCAGGTACGCGGCATCAAAGGAATGCTGGAAAAGGACGCTTATTGTCCGGAGATTCTGGTACAGGTATCAGCGGTGAATGCGGCACTGAACAGCTTTAATAAAGTATTGCTGGCGAATCATATCCGTACCTGTGTGGCAGATGACATCCGGGACGGAAAAGATGAGACGGTTGATGAACTGGTAAAGGTGTTACAGAAGCTGATGCGGTAAGTAAAGTTTATAGATGTATAGTCTGCTCGGAAAGCATTTTCTGAGTTTACTATAAAGGAATAAGAAAAATAATAATGACAGGAGGGAACAGACAACAATGGAACAATATATAGTAACCGGGATGAGCTGTGCAGCCTGTAGCAGCAGAGTCGAAAAAGCAGTTTCGAAAGTGCCGGGTGTAACATCCTGCTCGGTAAGTCTGCTTACCAACTCTATGGGAGTAGAGGGAACTGCAAGTGAACAGGAGATCATTAAGGCAGTCGCAGATGCCGGATACGGAGCATCGAAAAAAGAAGAAGGAGCGGCAAAGACACAGTCGTCATCAGCATCTGCCGGAGAAGATATGTTAAAAGACAGAACGACACCTGCATTAAAGAAGCGTCTGATTGCATCACTTGGATTTCTGATCGTTCTGATGTATTTCTCCATGGGACATATGATGTGGGGCTGGCCGGTTCCGGGATTCATGAAAGACAATCATGTAATGATGGGACTGTTACAGATGCTTCTGACGATTACAGTCATGGTGATCAACCAGAAGTTTTTCATCAGTGGATTCAAAGGACTGATCCACCGGGCACCGAATATGGATACCCTGGTGGCACTTGGATCCGGAGCGTCTTTTGTATACAGTACGTATGCACTGTTTGCAATGACAGATGCGCAGATGCATGGGGATATGGATGCAGTAATGTCTTATATGCATGATTTTTATTTTGAATCAGCAGCTATGATCCTTGCACTGATCACGGTCGGAAAGATGCTGGAGGCAAGATCCAAAGGAAAGACGACCGATGCATTAAAAGGACTGATGAAGCTTGCGCCAAAGACAGCGGTTGTGATTCGTGGAGAAAAAGAAGTTCAGGTATCGATCGAACAGGTACAAAAGGGAGATTGCTTTGTTGTAAAACCGGGAGAGAATATTCCGGTTGACGGAGAAGTCATAGAAGGAAACAGTGCAGTCAATGAATCTGCTCTTACAGGTGAAAGTATTCCGGTAGATAAGGCTGTCGGTGATAAGGTATCAGCCGCAACCGTAAATCAGTCCGGATATCTGAAGTGCCGTGCGACCAGAGTCGGCGAGGATACGACACTTTCGCAGATTATTCAGATGGTAAGTGATGCGGCTGCAACGAAAGCACCGATTGCAAAGATTGCGGACCGTGTATCCGGTGTATTTGTGCCAATGGTTATCACAATTGCAGTGCTCACAATTATTGTATGGCTGATCGCAGGACAGAGTATTGGTTTTGCGTTATCCAGAGGAATTGCGGTGCTGGTGATCAGCTGTCCATGTGCGCTTGGACTTGCAACACCGGTAGCAATTATGGTCGGAAATGGAATGGGTGCCAGAAATGGTATTATGTTCAAGACAGCAGTTTCACTGGAAGAGACTGGAAAGATGCAAATTGTTGCGCTGGATAAGACCGGTACGATCACAAGTGGAGAACCGAAAGTGACAGATATCATTCCGGCAGCGGGAGTGACAGAAGATACCTTATTAAAATGTGCGTATGCACTGGAGAATAAGAGTGAACATCCACTGGCAAGAGCAATCCTTGAAAATGCAAAAGAGGAAAATGCCGGCATCGAAGAAGTTACCGGATTCCAGGCTCTTCCAGGTAACGGCTTGACAGCCATATTGGATGACCATACATTATATGGAGGGAATCATACATTTATCAGCAGTAAGGTATCCGTTGATGGAGATATCCAGAAGAAGGCAGAGAAACTTGCCGAAGCAGGTAAGACACCATTATTCTTTGGAAATGAAGACCGTTTATTAGGTGTAATTGCAGTGGCGGATGTCATCAAAGAAGACAGCCCGCAGGCGATCAAAGAATTACAGAACATGGGAATCCATGTAGTCATGCTGACCGGAGATAACGAACGTACTGCAAAAGCTATCGGGCAGCAGGCCGGAGTTGATGAAGTGATTGCAGGTGTACTTCCGGAAGGAAAAGAGCAGGTGATCCGTAAGCTGAAAGAAAAAGGAAAAGTTGCGATGGTCGGAGACGGTATCAACGATGCACCGGCACTTACAAGAGCTGATATGGGTATCGCAATCGGGGCCGGAACGGATGTTGCAATCGATGCGGCAGATGTTGTGCTGATGAAGAGCCGGTTAAGTGATGTACCGGCAGCAATCCGCATGAGCCGTGCGACACTCCGTAATATTCATGAGAATCTGTTCTGGGCATTCTTCTATAACATTATCGGAATCCCGCTTGCGGCCGGCGTGTGGTATCCGCTGTTCGGATGGAAATTAAATCCGATGTTCGGTGCGGCAGCCATGAGCTTATCAAGCTTCTGCGTAGTATCGAACGCATTGAGATTGAATCTTTTTAAGATGTATGATGCATCAAAAGATAAAAAATTAAAAGCCAAAAAAGAAAAAAAGAGATCCAAGAAGGAGGACAAGACAATGAAAAAAATAATGCATATTGAGGGAATGATGTGTGGACACTGTGAGGCAGCTGTAAAGAAAGCACTGGAAGCACTTCCACAGGTAGATGAAGCGGTTGTAAGCCATGAGACAGGAACAGCAGAGCTGACATTAAATGCAGAGATCGCAGATGATGTGCTGAAGAAGACAGTAGAAGACAAGGATTATACGGTGACATCTGTGGAATAATCTATGATTTCTTATATACAGAGTATACTTTTTATTTGAAGCATCCAAAGAACACTGCTATACTTAATTATAAGTATCATAACGAGGAAGGAACGAAAGTTAATGAGAAAGAGTGGAATGTTAATGCCGGTCTCTGCACTTCCGGGGGCATATGGAATCGGATGTTTTTCAAAAGAAGCGTATGAATTTGTAGATATATTAAAAGAAGCAGGACAGAAATTGTGGCAGATCCTGCCGCTTGGACAGACGGGATACGGCGATTCACCGTATCAGTCTTTTTCAACATTTGCGGGGAACCCGTATTTTATCGATCTGGAGACGTTGATCGAGGATGAACTTCTGACGAAAGAAGAGTGTGACCAGGCAGATTTCGGAGAGAATGAAGAAGAAATCGATTATGAAAAAATATATAATGCAAGATTTAAAGTATTAAAGCTTGCATATGCAAGAGCCAAAAAGAACGGATTGATGGAAAGTAAGGCATACCGTACTTATCTGGAAGAAGAAAAAGCATGGCTTGCGGATTATGCATTGTATATGGCAGTGAAAGATTCATTTGACGGAAAAAGCTGGGATCAGTGGGAGGAAGACATCAGGCTGCGTAAGCCGGAAGCAATTGCGGCATATCAGGAACAATTAAGTGCAGAGATTGATTTTTATGAATTTCTGCAGTATCTGTTCGCCGGACAGTGGGCCGGACTGAAAACATATGCCAATGAACAAGGCATTGAGATTATCGGGGATATCCCGATCTATGTAGCATTTGACAGTGCAGATACCTGGGCGAATCCGAAGCTGTTCCAGTTAGATGAAGAGAATCTGCCGGTTGCGGTAGCGGGATGTCCGCCGGATGCATTTTCGGCAACCGGGCAGCTGTGGGGGAATCCATTGTATGCATGGGATTACCATAAGAAGACAGGCTATGACTGGTGGATGAAGCGGGTGGCCTGCTGCTTTAAATTATATGACATCATCCGTATCGATCATTTCCGTGGGTTTGATGAATATTATGCAATTCCGTATGGAGATGAGACGGCAGAGAATGGTGAATGGATGCCGGGACCGGGCATGGATCTGTTCCTTAAGATGAAGGAAACATTAGGTGACCTTCCGATCATTGCGGAAGATCTGGGATTCCTGACGGATACGGTGAGACAATTGTTAAAAGACAGTGGTTATCCGGGAATGAAAGTACTGGAATTCGCATTTGTGGCAGGAGAGGACAGTGATTATCTTCCACATAATTATGATAAAAACTGTGTAGTCTATACAGGAACCCACGATAACGATACCCTTCAGGGATGGTATCAGACACTTTCCGAAGAAGATAAAGAGATGACAAAGGAATATCTGAATAATCCATACACTCCGGATGAAGAAGTGCACTGGGATTTCATAAGTCTGGCGATGAGAAGTGTGGCAGATACGTGTATCATTCCGGTGCAGGATTATCTGGGACTTGGCAATAAGGCAAGAATTAATATGCCGTCTACACTCGGCGGTAACTGGATGTGGAGAATGAAAAAAGGCGCATTTACAGATGAACTGATCAAGAAGATCAGAAAAACGACAGAAGTCTGCGCAAGATAAACATAACAGGAAACAAAAAGAAAACACAATATTCAAACGAAGGATTCACTGAGAAGGGAATGGAAACGTTTTGGATATTGTGTTTTTCTTTTTGTTTTGTATATGCCAAAACCTCTGATTTTTCATAAAAGTATAATTTTTGACATAAAATGTATGATTTTTTGCATAACAGATATGATTTTTGGTAAAGAAAAAGTATAAAAAATTATAGAATGAGACTGTAATATGTTAAGATGGTATTAATAAAAGGTATGAGGTGTACTATGGGGTTGTTAAAACTGGTGATCGTAGATGATGAGCCGATCCTGCTGGAGGGTCTGGTAAAGACGTATGACTGGAACGGTATGGGATATGAGGTGGTTGGTTTTGCGCAGAGCGGAGAGCAGGCGTTAAAGATAATACGCGAAAAAAAACCACACGTAGTGCTGACAGACATCAGGATGAAACAGATTTCCGGACTTATGGTAATGGAAGAAATCAAGAAAGAGAACCCGGAATGTCAGTTCGTGGTATTAAGTGCATACAGGGATTTTGAATATGCGCAGAAGGCATGTGACCTGGGAGCATTCGCATATCTTCTGAAGCCGATTGAAGATGAAAAATTACAGGCGACGATGACAGATGTCGGTAAAATCTGTGAAGATCAGATCCGAAATGAGGAGAAGTATGACCGCTGGGAGAGACTTCTGAAAAAGGACGAAGATGGATTTTTGCAGGTTGTCGTGCAAAAATATGTCCAGAACCGGCTGCCGGAAGAAAAAGTAGATGAAGTCTTCCATACGCTGCAGGATGTCATGAAGGAAGGAGACCGGTTTATTACAGTATATGCAGATCTTGATCTGGCCTATAAGATTACCAATGAACTGGAATATGAAGCCTCGAGATTTTCCATGGTCAGAATGATTGAAGAAAAGATCGCAGAGAGATTCACATACTGGAAATTCGAAAGTGAAGAAGGACATCGTACATTTATTATAAAGACGCAGGAGAACACAGCGGTACATGAGCTGAAAGAACTACTGGAAGAGGTAAAAAAAGAAGAGAACAGCCTGGTTATTGCAGCAATATCCAAACCATATAAAGGGATCCGCGGAATCAGAAGAAGTTTCGAAGAAGCGCAGAGATTGTTCGCTGTTACAAATGCATCCGGAGCGGGAGTATTTACAATCCCGGAGACTGTTGAAGAAAAAGAGGAAAGCCCATATCCGGCGGAGGCAGAGATGATGGTGGTCAACAGCGTGCGGAAGAACGACGCCGTACAGTTAAAGCAGGCATTTGTACATTTTATTTACCAACTGCCACACAGAGAAGAACTGCAATGCCAGTATATGCACAAGATCATGGTAAAGACAGAATTCATGTTAAAAGACAGTTACGGGATGGACGAATCACTGAATCAGCAATTTGAAAATTATTATTCGAATATGAGAAACTTAAAGGCGGCAAAAGCGGTGGATGTCTGTTACAAGATTCTGGGAACTGCTATTGAAAAAAGACTGAAAAATGTAGAGAAGAAAGAGAATAAGGGATCAAAAGAATACATTGCAGCGGCTGTGGCATATATAGATGAACATCTGGATAATGAAGATCTTTCGATTGTATCAGTGGCGACACATGTATATCTGAATCCGGTATATTTTGGACGGGTATTCAAGAATACCTTTCATATGACATTCAAACAATATCTGCTGCAGCGTAGAATGGAGCTGGCAAAGAGACTGCTGGAAGACGGAAGAACCAGCATCGGTAATATCTGCGAGCAGGTCGGAATAAGTAATCCATCCTATTTTTCACATTTGTTTAAAGAATATACAGGACAGCTTCCGAGAGATTACAAAAGGGAATATGAAGTATGAAAAAAAGTAAAATGTCAGGAATCCAGAAAAAGTATCTGAAGTATATGTGTACGCTTCTGATACTGGCACTGGTTCTTTCCAGCATCTGTGTATGGACTTATGTCAGACGGAATATGACAGATGTGATTGTGGATAAGTATGAATTCATGAATGAGAAGATGGGGATAGCTCTGGATAATCTGTACCGGAAGACGGATGCCGTGACAGCGGAAATCATCCTGGAAAATGATGTGCAGAAGAGTCTGAAGAATAAAGAACTGCAGGAAGTAGAGAAGAATGCACTGAGCAAATATTTTGCATATATAGATCTGAATTATGTCGCTGATTACTGCTACATTGATAATAAAAGAAATGTTTACGAAAAATCCTATTCCCAGATTGGTTATTCGGATTTTCAAAGCAACGGTCTGCGTGAGAAAATGGGGGATGAGTATGCGAAGACGCAGTGGATCTGGACTCGGGATTACCTGTTTGGTACGGGGGATGAAGCATTATTTATCGGAAGATATGTGAATAGTATGGATTACGCACACGAACCTGGAATCGTGTATCTGAAGATGAATCAACAGTTTCTGGAAAGTGTTATGGATAAAGACAGGAAGATTGCAAAAGATGTTGCAGTGGGAATCATAAGTCCGGAAGGAAAGACTTGCATCCGGCAGGAACCGGAAGATCTCAGTATCGAAAAAAGGACAATGAAGAAAATTACGGAACTGACCAGAACGAAAAAATCCGGTGTGATCGTGCGGGGAAAAAAGATAGAAGGCGGGATTTTACAGGCATACCGGCAGGAAGAGACAGGGATGGTGATTTTTACACTGGTGCCGGATATGGTATTAAATCAGGGAATGACGCAGATATTGATCGTATTACTCACTATCTATGCGGTGATCGCAGTGCTGGCGTTTGTATTAAGTCTTTATGCATCACAGACATTTACCCGGCCGATCAGACAGATCAGTGATGCCATGACAAGTTTTGATGGAAATGATTTTACACATACCATTCAGATCCATACGGACACAGAACTGGATAAGATCGGGCATGCCTATAACGAGATGTTAAAGAATATCGAAGAGTTCCAGAACGAGGTCAAGAATCAGCAGAAAGAACTAAGAATCAGTGAGATGAATACGCTGATCAGCCAGATCAATCCGCATTTTCTCTATAATACGCTGGATACCATCTATATGCTGGCGCGGATCAACGGGGAAGAGAAGACGATGAAGATGATACAGGCACTGTCAAAGTATCTGCGTCTGTCACTGAGCAAAGGACGTGAGATTGTGACAGTAGAAGACGAGCTGGAAAATGTAAAAAGTTATATGGAGATCCAGCAGATCCGCAATGAGAATCTGTTCCGTTATGAGATCGAATGTGGAGAAGAACTGAAAACAAGGTGGATATTAAAGCTGATTTTACAGCCAATTGTGGAAAATGCAGTCAAATATGGATTTTGTGATATCTTCGAAGGCGGTCTGATAAGGATCAGTGTCACTGAACAGGCAGGACAGCTTACATTCAGTGTCTATAATAACGGAACTCCGATGGAAGAGCAGATGGCGGAGAAGTTAAACGGACTGTCAGAGATACCGGTGTCAAAAATGAAAGACAGTTTTGAAGAAAAAAAACATGGTTATGGTGTGATAAATATTATTACGCGACTGCGGTTAAAGTATGGGGAGGATGTGAGATTTTTCTATGAATCGGATACAAATGGAACCGTTTGTGTTATCCAGATCCCGGATGACGGGAAAGAAAACAGTGAACAGTAGACGGATTATGGCAGCAGTGATGGTGATCGTCATGCTGGCAGCACTGACCGGCTGTGTGGGAAAAGAGGATACACAGACCAGAAAAAAGAATAAAGTAGTAGAGATCCCAATGATCCTTACCGTAGATTCCAGTACCGGTAATAAGAGAGAAGAGGAAGTGGTGGAGCGGTTCAACAGGGCATACAAAGGGAAGTATCATATAGATGTGGACTGGGTGATGGAGACAGAGGAAGAATACCGGAAGAATCTGAAACGTATGAATGTGACAGATGAATTACCGGCTATTATCACTGATCTGCGTATGCTTCCGTCTTTCTATCAGATGATGATCAAGAAAGGCAGGATTGAGGACCTGACACCTTACATTAACGAAGATCAGGAATGGAAAGATATGATCGAACCGTCAGTAATGGAATCGGTCCGGGAAGAGGATGGAAAGATTTATCTGGGTCCGGTCAGCACGGCGGCATTCGCCTGTTCAGGGGTTTTCTGGAACCGGGAGTTATTTGAACAGGCAGGAATCAGCAGATTTCCTGAGACATGGGAGGAGTTCTGGGAATGTTGTGAGAAACTGAAAGCAGCAGGGATCACGCCGCTTGCCCTGCATACGGAAGGGACGGCATGGGCCGCAATGCTGCTTGCAACAGCAGAAGTAGCAGGAAGTGAAGAAGGTGCGGCATTCATGAAGCAATTATATCCGGATACCTATCAGAATGAACCGGGGCTGGAGATAGCCGGTACATTAAAAAAATTATTCCAATATACGACCCAGGATGCATTACATAATGATTTTGACGTAGCTCATGATAATTTCGTGGCAGGAAATGCAGCGATGATACCTAATGGTTACTGGATGATTGATCAGATTCCGGAGGAAATGCAGAAAAAAGTATGTTTTTCTACATTTCCTGAAAATAAACTGATAGGCTCACCGGAGACATTCGGCTGGGCAGTTGTATCAACTTATAGTGAAAAGGTGAAAAAAGGAGCAGTTGAGTTCCTCAAATTCAGAACGAAATTGAATAAAGAACAGAAAGAAGAATTGCTGAACAGCAGGACAAGACAGGAAGGAACGCTGTTGGATGATTATCTGAAGGCTTATACGGGAAATCCACAGATTGTACCGAATTATCAGGTGAAGTGGAATTCACTGCTGCAGGAGGATGTACTGGGAGAATGTCTGGCGGAACTGGCACAGGGAAAGATAACGGAGCAGGAATTCACGCAGGCAGAAGACGAAAGCATCCGGCAGTTTGAAGAAGAACAATAGATATGTTTTTTTGTATATCAGGTTGTTTTATTGCTACAGGGTTTGAGCGCATTTCTGTTAATATAATGACAACAAGAGAAACGAAGGTTTCAAAAAAGAAAGGCGAGGGAAATGAATTATGAAAATGCGTAAAGTTGTATCAGCAATGCTGGTAGCAGCCATGGCAACAGGAATGGTTGCAGGATGTGGAAGCTCTTCTGACAGCAAGTCAGACAAGAAAGACGCAAAAGGAAAAGTATACTACTTAAACTTCAAACCAGAACAGGATGAGCAGTGGCAGGATCTGGCAAAAGAGTATACAAAAGAAACAGGAGTGGATGTAACAGTACTTACAGCAGCATCCGGAGAATACGAAAAGACATTAAAATCTGAGATGGCTAAGAGCAATGCTCCGACACTGTTCCAGGTAAACGGACCGGTTGGACTTGCAAGCTGGAAAGATTACTGCTACGATCTGAAAGATTCTGATGTTGCAAAACAGCTGACAAGTGATGATTTCGCACTGATGGACGGCGACAAGATGTCAGGAATCGCATACGTAATAGAAAGCTACGGAATCATTTACAACAAAGAACTGTTAAAGAAAGCAGGATACTCAGCTGATGATATCACTAACTTTGACAGCTTCAAGAAAGTTGTAGAAGATATCACAGCAAATAAGGACAAACTTGGATTCTCAGCATTTACATCCGCTGGTATGGACGGATCATCTGACTGGAGATTCAAAACTCATCTGGCAAACCTTCCAATCTACTATGAATACAAAGATGAAGGAATCGATAACACAGATGCTATCAAAGGAACATACCTTGATAACTACCGTCAGATCTGGGATCTTTACATCAACAACGCTACTTGCAAACCAACAGAACTTTCTACAAAGACAGCTGACGATGCAACAGCAGATTTCGTAACAGGTGATGCAGTCTTCTATCAGAATGGTACATGGGAATATAACAACATCAAAGACGTCGGAGATGACAATCTTGGAATCCTTCCAATCTACATCGGTGTAGAAGGCGAAGAAGATCAGGGAATCTGTACAGGTACAGAGAACTACTGGTGTGTAAACTCCAAAGCATCTGAAGACGACATTCAGGCAACACTTGATTTCATGAACTGGTGTGTAACATCTGATGATGGTGTAAAGGCAATGTGCAAAGACATGGGATTCACAATTCCATTTAAGAAGAACCTGAAATCAGACAACGTACTTGTTAACGAAGCAAACAAATATACAGAAGATGGAAAGACTCCTGTATCTTGGAACTTCTCAACAATGCCATCAGAAGAGTGGAAGAACGGAGTAGGTTCTGCACTGACAAGTTATGCAGCAGATCAGACAGATGCAAACTGGGCAAAAGTTACAACAGCATTCGTTGACGGATGGGCAAAAGAAGCTGCAGCAGCAAAATAAAAATAAAAATGTAACAATCAAAATAGTTATATGAAGTGAGTAGTGGCGGGTGGTTGCAAGAAACACCCGCTGCTTTTATGAAAAAGTGCAGGGAAATGAAGCGGAGATTCTCTGCATGGAAGGAGGAATTTATTATGGAAAAATCCATCAAACGTTATATGCCGATTTTCGTGCTTCCAACGTTTTTTGCATTTATTCTTGGCTTTATCGTTCCTTTTATTATGGGAATCTGGCTTTCGTTTTGTAAATTTACAACCGTAACAGACGCGAAATTCGTAGGATTTTCAAATTACATAGAAGCACTGAAAGATACGGCATTCCGTCATTCATTCTGGTATACTGTACTGTTCGCGATTGCATCTCTTCTGATCATTAACATCATAGCATTTGCACTTGCAATGGCACTGACAAAAGAAATGCACGGAACAAATGTCTTCCGTACGGTCTTCTTCATGCCGAACCTGATCGGTGGTATCGTACTTGGATATATCTGGCAGCTGATCTTTAACGGAGTTCTTTCCAGATATGGTACTGCACTTGCTCTGAATGAGTGGTATGGTTTCTGGGGACTGATCATTCTGGTCAGCTGGCAGCAGATCGGTTATATGATGATCATCTATATTGCGGGTCTTCAGTCTATTCCTGGTGATATCATTGAAGCAGCAGAGATTGACGGAGCAAATAAGATCCAGACATTATTCAAGGTAACAATCCCGATGATGATGCCATCGATCACGATCTGTATGTTCCTGTCAATTACAAACGGATTCAAGTTATTCGATCAGAACCTGTCCCTGACAGCCGGTGAACCGTCTAAGATGTCTGAGATGATGGCGCTTAATATCTTCAATACGTTCTACGGACGTACCGGATGGGAAGGAGTCGGACAGGCGAAGGCAGTCATCTTCTTTGCAATCGTAGTTGTGATCGGTATGATCCAGTTACGTGCAACACGTTCTAAGGAGGTACAGCAGTAATGAAGAAAAAGACAAGTAAATTAAGCTGGTTTGGAACAGGTGCATTTACGATCATCGGTATTGTATATATCATGCCGATCCTGATCGTGCTGATCAACTCATTTAAAAATAAAGTATTTATCAACAAAGAACCATTCAAACTCCCGACAAAGCAGACATGGGTAGGAATCGATAACTTCCTGTCCGCAATTGACAAATATGAACTGCTGAGTGCAGTCGGCTGGACTGTATTTATCACAGTTGGTTCCGTACTTGTGATCCTTGTATGTACTTCTATGTGTGCATGGTATATTACAAGAGTAAACAGTAAGTTTACAAAACTGTTATATTTACTCTGCGTATTTTCCATGGTTGTTCCGTTCCAGATGGTTATGTTCACCTTATCGCTGGTAGCTGACCGTACCGGTCTTCGTACACCTTGGGGAATCATCATCATTTACCTCGGATTTGGTGCAGGTCTTGCAGTATTCATGTTCTGCGGATTTGTAAAATCCATTCCACTGGAAATTGAAGAAGCAGCAATGATCGACGGATGTACACCACTTCGAACCTTTTTCTCTGTTGTACTTCCGATCATGAAGCCGACATACATTTCCGTAGGAATCCTGGAGACGATGTGGATCTGGAACGACTTCCTGCTTCCATACCTGGTACTGGATCTGAATAAGTATAAGACAATCTCAATTGCGATCCAGTATATGAAGGGAAGTTATGGACGTGTAGATATGGGTGCTGTTATGGCAGCGCTGATCCTTGCGGTAATTCCGGTAGTTATCTTCTATCTGGCTTGTCAGAAGCATATTATCAAAGGTGTTGCAGCCGGAGCTGTAAAAGGTTAATAAGAACAAAAAAGAGATTTGGCATTTGGATATGTCAGATCTCTTTTTGAATATGTAAAAGTATATAAAAAAAGTTGACAGCGGTGGAGAAGGAAGATATCACTTGACATTTTTCACTTATTTTTTAAAATATAGTGAGAGATGAAGAGGAGTAGTTTTTATTATGAATTCAAATTTTGAATATTACAAAATATTTTATTATGTAGCAAAATATGAAAATCTTACCAAGGCGGCAACGGTACTGAAGACCAGCCAGCCGGCAGTCACGCGTACCATACACAAACTGGAAAATGAACTTGGCTGCCGCTTATTTACGAGGAGTAAGACCGGAATGCAGCTAACTCCGGAAGGCCGGACATTTTATGGATATGTAGCGGCAGGATGTGCCCAGTTTTTCAAAGGAGAGAATGATCTGAGTAATCTGATCTCGCTGGAGAACGGAACGATCTATATCAGCGCTACGGAGACGGCACTTCACTGTTATCTTTTTCAGGCAATGGAAGAATTCAACAGCCTGTATCCGAATGTGAGGTTTAAGATTCTGAATAACAGTACGACAGAGTCGGTGAATGCAGTAAAAGAAGGAAAAGTAGACCTTGCATTTGTATCGGCGAACCTTCAGGTAGCAAAACCTCTTCGGATGAAGATTCTGAGAAAATATCATGATATCCTGATCAGTGGAAACAGATTTGGAGAATTAAAGGATGAAGGGAAAGAGGTCTCACTTAAGGAACTGGTGTCCTATCCGTGGATCAGTCTGACTGCAGAGACGATTACCAGACGTTTTCTAAATGAATATTTTGAGAAGAACAGTCTGACATTTACACCGGATATGGAGCTTGCAACGACGGATATGATACTTCCGGCGGTAAGGCACAATCTGGGACTGGGTTTCATCCCGGCGGAATTTGCAGATTCGGAACTTAAGTCCGGACAGGTATTTGAGATCAAAGTGAAAGAAAAGCTGCCGGAACGTAATATCATACTGATCTACGACATGGAATATCCGCAAAGTATCGCGGCAAAAGAATTTCAGAAATTCCTGAAAGAAAAAGAAATGTAAAAACCCGGAAGCTTACATAAATTCGGATGATCAATAATGATCAGATAAAAGATAAAGGTATCGAATTGGAGTAAAATATTGTAAGCTTCCGGGCTTTTATTATATTAAAACAAACTAATCAATAGAGGACTTTTTTTATTTATGCCACTCCCAGTTACGGATCTCTTCAAGATCCTGTCCGTATTCGGCAATGTACTGTTTGTGCTCAACCAGCTTGTCGTTCATCTCCTGGATCAGGAATGATCCCTTGTTGCCAAGCTGTGGCAAGTGCATGATAGCATCTTTTACCAGGTTGAAACGGTCGATCTGGTTCTGTACACGCATATCGAATGGTGTAGTGATCGTTCCTTCTTCCTGATATCCATGAACGGAAATATTGTGGTTGTTACGTTCGTATGTAAGTTCATGGATCAGTGTCGGATATCCGTGGAATGCGAAGATAATCGGTTTATCTTTTGTAAAGATTGCATCATATTCTGCATCACTTAATCCGTGTGGATGTTTGTGATCTGATTCCATCTTGAACAGGTCAACAACGTTAACAACACGAATCTTGAGTTCTGGCATTTCATCACGAAGGATAGTAACAGCAGCCATAACTTCAAGAGTAGGAGTGTCACCGCAGCAAGCCATAACAACATCTGGTTCTTCACCACAGTCGTTACTTGCCCAATCCCAGATACCGATACCCTGTGTACAGTGCTTAACAGCCTGTTCCATAGATAACCACTGGCAGCTTGGGTGTTTTGAAGCTACGATAGCGTTGACATAGTTCTTGCTCTTGATACAGTGATCGAAGCAAGAGAGTAAGCAGTTAGCATCCGGTGGGAGATACATGCGGACAACATCTGCTTTTTTATTAGCGATGTGATCCAGGAATCCTGGGTCCTGATGTGTAAATCCGTTGTGATCCTGCTGCCATACATTTGATGTCAGGATGAAGTTAAGAGAAGCAATTGGCTGTCTCCATGAAAGCTGGTTACATACTTTTAACCATTTTGCATGCTGAGCTGCCATAGAGTCAACGATACGGATGAATGCTTCGTAACTTGCGAAGAATCCGTGACGTCCTGTTAACAGATAACCTTCCAGCCATCCTTCACACATATGCTCACTTAACATACCATCCATGATACGTCCGTTTCTTGCAAGACAATCGTCTGTGTCAAGAAGTCCGGCATTCCAGTCACGGTTCTGTGTTTCAAATACTTTGTATAAACGGTTAGACATACTTTCGTCAGGTCCGAAGATACGGAAGTTCTTGTTCTCTTCGTTTAATTCGAAGATGTCACGGATATATCCACCAAGTTCGATCATATCCTGAGCCTTTGTCTTACCTGGTTCAACTTCGATTCCATAAGAACGGAAATCAGGAAGTCTTAAGTCTTTTAATAATAATCCACCATTTGCATGTGGGTTAGCTCCGAGACGGGCATCTCCCTTAGGTGCAAGTTCCGCAAGTTCTGGGATCAGGTGTCCGTTTTCATCGAAGAGTTCTTCCGGATGATAGCTTTCCAGCCACTCTTTTAAGAGTTCCAGATGTTCTGGACTTTCCATTGTAAGTGGTACCTGATGTGCACGGAAAGATCCTTCGATCTGCTGTCCATCTACAACCTTTGGTCCAGTCCATCCCTTTGGTGTACGCAGAACGATCATTGGCCATGCCGGACGTTCTGGATCATTGTTCTCACGTGCATTTTTCTGGATTGCTTTGATCTCTTCGATAACAGTATCCATTGTTTCTGCCATCTTCTTGTGCATTGTCATCGGATCATCGCCTTCTACGAAGTAAGGTTTCCATCCACATCCTTTGAAGAAGTTCTCAACTTCCTCGTGGGAAATACGAGAGAAGATAGTAGGGTTACTGATCTTATATCCATTTAAATGAAGAATTGGAAGTACAGCACCGTCTGTAACTGGGTTCAGGAACTTGTTAGACTGCCATGAAGTAGCTAACGGTCCGGTCTCAGCTTCACCGTCACCAACAACAACAGTTGCGATCAGATCCGGGTTGTCGAATACAGCACCGAATGCATGAGCGATAGAGTATCCAAGCTCTCCACCTTCGTTGATAGATCCTGGTGTCTCTGGTGCACAGTGACTCGGAACTCCACATGGGAATGAGAACTGCTTGAACATCTTCTTCATACCTTCTTCATCTTGGCTGATGTTCGGATATACTTCGCTGTAAGAACCTTCCAGATATGTATTGGCAATTAAGAAGTTTCCGCCATGTCCAGGACCTGATAATAAGATCATATCCAGATCATAACGTTTGATTTCACGGTTGCAGTGTACATAGATAAAGTTCTGTCCTGGGACAGTTCCCCAGTGACCAACGATTTTTTTCTTGATCTGATCCATTGTAAGTGGCTCTTTTAAGAGCGGATTGTCAAGAAGATATAACTGACCGGCTGACAGATAGTTGGCAGCACGCCAGTAAGCATTCATCTTTTCAAGCATTTCCTGAGATAACGGCTGCTTCTCAAGACATGTTTTTGTGTCTTCCATATTCTTACCTCTTTCATAAAAACTTTGTGTTAATTATTTAACCAAATGTAGGATATCATAATAAGAACAATACGTAAAATAGCAATTATGCATTAAGATTATAAGTTTTTGATATGGATGTACGGATAAAAATACAAAGGAAGAGAAGTATCTACATATAATAAAAGGATTTAGTTCGAAAAGGATTTAGAGCGAACGAAAAATAAAATACAATCTAATTCGACATATTTGTCAAAAACAATACAAGTAAATGGAAAAATGAAAGTTGTATTGCTTTCTAAAGAAAATATGAAGAAAAAGCCAAAAAGTGCACAAAAAATTCATTTTTTGTTCACAATTATAGCGGCTAAGACTGTCAAAACGCACAAAAAGATAGAAAAACACACATAAAAGCAATGGAAAACAACTTGCAACGATACAACTTTGTGAGAAAAAATGGTTGTATTTTATTGCGAAACCGGACAGGTTAAGTATATAATTGAATCATCAAATAAATAGAAAACGGAGGAGACATTATGAAGAGAGTTCTCAAAAAAGTAACAGCAGCTCTTCTGGCAGCAACAATGGTAGTTGGACTTGCTGCATGTGGAAGCGGCAATGGTGGCTCAGGTAACAAGAGCAGCAAATCAGGAAAGGTTAAAATCGGAGTTTCTATCTGGTCTTCAACAGACGTTCTTGGATCACAGTGTAAGAAGATGCTGGATGCAGCAGCTAAAGCACTGGATGTAGAAGTACAGTATGTTGACCAGGGACATGTATCTGAGAAAGTTACAGCTTCTGTAGAGCAGTTAGCAGCAGCAGGATGCCAGGGAATCATCATCTGTAACTCATCTGATACAGAGATGACATCAGCAATCAAGACATGTAATGATAATAAAGTATATCTTGCACAGTTCTTCCGTGTAATCAGCAAAGAAGACAGTGCAGATATCTACAAAGCAGCAAAAGATTCCGCTTACTACATCGGAGCAGTTCATGAAGATGAACCTGCAAACGGTGCAGAACTTGTTAAGATCCTTCTTGATAAAGGCGATCGTAACATCGGTCTTATCGGCTGGGAGCAGGGAGATGCTACATGGCTTGGAAGATGGGAAGGTTACAAAGCCGGAGTTGAAAAATGGAACAAAGAAAACCCAGACGACAAAGCAAAAATTTCTGAGCCACAGTACGCTGGTACAACTTCAGAAGGTGGATCAAAAGCCGCTGAAGCTTTAATGGCAGCAGATCCTAAGCTTGATGCATTGATCCCAGCTGGTGGTGGTGGAGATCCACTTCAGGGAGCAATCGCAGCAGTTGAACGAGCAGGAAAGACTCAGGACATCGATATCGTTTCTACAGACTTCCTTCCAGACCTTGGAGAAAGACTTCAGAATGGATCAATGGCCGGTGAATCCGGTGGACACTTCTGTGACCCATTGATCGCATTCATGATGGTTTACAATGCAGTCAAAGGTAACTACAAAGACTTCGCTGGTAAATTCGAAGATGTTCCATTCCCATACCTGTATGTATCATCAGCAGATGACTATGCAGCATATGAGAAATATTTCGTAGATCAGCTTCCATACACAGACGATGAATTAGTAGCTATGTCTAAAGAAAGTCTGAAAGAGCTGAAAGCAACTGCAGCAAGCGTATCTATCGCTGATGCAGAAAGCCGTGCTGGTAAATAAACCGGACGCAAGATAACAGAAAATAATTTGGGGGGTGACGTCGCAAGAAAGGCGATGCCACCTTCCCTTTTAAAAAGATAATAAGAAGAGGTAGATAATATGGGCACTACTAAAAAAATCTCAGGAAAGACAATGGGATATGTAATCCTGATCGGTCTTGTAATTGTTTCCTGGGTAATCTTTAAAATATTGACACCACATAACTTCGGCTCATTTTCCAATATGCTCAATTACTTTCAGGCCAGTCTGATTGCCACTGTAGGTGCGGTTGGTTTCTATTTCGTAATGGTAATGGGAATGTTCGATTTCTCTATTGGTGCAAATATCATGCTTTCCGCAATCGTTGGTTGCGTATTGGCAACAAAATTTAATTTAGGATATTTCGGACTGATCGTCGGAGGTATTCTTACAGGCACTATCGTTGGTTTATTAAACGGAATCTTCTATGTAAAATTAAGAATTCCATCTATGATCGTTACAACAGGTCTGGCGCTCATCTATGAGTCGTTAGCAAACTACATGGCAGGTGGTGTGGAACAGACACTTCCGGCACACTTAAGAGCATTCGGACGTATGCCTTGGGATATTATCCTTGCATTGGTAGCATGCGTTGTTGCTTACATATTCTTAAACTACACTAAAATCGGAACTTATACTTATGCAATTGGTAGTGATGAGTTCGTTGCCAAGAACATGGGTATTAATGTTAATAAATACAAGGTACTTGCATTCATCTTAAGTGGTGCATTCCTTGGAGTAATGGCAATTCTGACAATCAGTTATGGTTCTTCAATGGTAGCGGTTACCGGTATGGCATCTATGAGCCGAAACTTCGTACCGACTATGGGATGTTTCTTCGGTCTGGCATTTAAGAAATATGGTATGCCGCTGCAGGCTATTATCATCGGTGAATTCGTAATCAATATTATTTTCTTCGGTTTCATCGCACTTGGTGCTCCTACAGCGATCCAGGACGTTATTACAGGATTTGCACTGCTGATTATCGTTACTCTGACAACAAAGGTTACAAAAGGCGAGATTGTCAAGTAATAGAAGGAGGAAGACAGCAATGAGTGAAGTGAGATTACAGGTAAAACATGTTTCTAAAAACTTCGGTATCACGAAGGCGTTGAAAGATGTGTCATTTAATATCAATAAAGGTGAGGTTCACGCACTGATCGGTGAAAATGGATCCGGTAAATCAACAATGACAAATATGTTGACAGGAATCTATACACTGGAAAGTGGACAGTTCATTCTGGATGGAAAAGAAGTTCATCCGAAGAACCAGGTAGAAGCAAATGAAGAAGGTATTTCTATCATCGTACAGGAACTTGGAACTCTTTCCGGACTGACGGTAGCAGAGAATATCTTCCTTGGACATGAAGATCAGTTCGTTCATCTGGGGATCAAGAATACCGCAGCAATGAACAAAAAAGCAAATGAGCTTTTACAATCCTATGGATTTGATAAGATCAAAGCAGGAGATATGATTGATGATTATAATTTCGAAGATCGTAAATTGGTTGAGATCGTAAAAGCTACATATTTTAATCCTAAGATCGTCGTTGTCGATGAGACGACAACTGCTCTTTCGCAGGAAGGACGTGAAGAACTGTACAAACAGATGAATCGTGTTCGTGACAATGGAAATACGGTTATCTTTATTTCCCATGACCTTCCGGAAATTCTTGACAAATCCGATACAATCACAATCCTCCGGGATGGTGTATATATCGATACGGTTAAGAGTGCAGATGTGAACGAAGATGATCTGAAGAAGCTGATGGTTGGACGTGAGGTAACAGGTGATTACTATCGTTCAGACTATGGTGAAAAAGTATCAGATGAAGTTGTATTATCCGTAAAGAATGTTACAGTTCCAGGACTGATCGAAGATATCAGCTTTGATTTACACAAAGGAGAGATCCTTGGATTCGGTGGTCTGTCAGAATCAGGTATGCATGAGATCGGTAAAGCAATCTTCGGTGCATCTTATGACAGAGAAGGTGAAGTTGTTCTGGCTGACGGAACACACATCAACGATATTCCTACAGCAATTAAGCACAGCATTGCTTATACATCCAAAGACCGTGACAATGAGTCGGTTGTGCTGAATCAGAGTATCGGTGACAATATCTGCTTACCATCATTAGATGAACTTGCTAATAAAGCACATATATTAAGCGATAAGAAACGTAGAGAGTTTGCCGATAAATATGCAAAACAGATGTCTGTAAAGATGAATGATGTAAACCAGTTCGTTTCAAATCTGTCCGGTGGTAACAAACAGAAAGTTGTTCTTGCAAGATGGATCGGAAAAGATTCTGATATCGTTGTTCTGGACAGTCCTACCCGAGGAATCGATATTAAGGTAAAACAGGACATCTATCAGTTGATGAACCAGATGAGAAAGAACGGTAAATCCATCATCATGATCTCAGAAGAGTTGATGGAGCTGATTGGTATGAGTGATCGTATCATTATTATGAAAGATGGAAAAATCAGTGGAGAACTTGAACGTAATCAGAACCTGGATGAAAATGGTCTGATTTCGATGATGGTATAAGGAGGCAACTATGGGAAGTCAAGTAAGTGCAAAAACAAACGATAAGGAGCAGCAGCTTAAGAAAGCGTCTAAGATGGCGATGGTTCGTGCGCTCCTGCCAATCGTAGGATTGGTTGTTATTTTCCTGCTGTTCAATGTCCTGACAGATTTCCGTATGATGGGAAATATGTCACTGGCATTCTCGCAGGTATATGTTACAATGATTGCAGCTATGGGCGTATTCTTCATTATGACGATGGGCGGCCTGGACTTTTCTCAGGGATCTATCCTTGGAATTGCTTCAATCGTTGTATGTATTCTTTCAAAACATGGAATTGCAATTGCAATTCTTGGTGGTATTGCATCAGGTGTGATCATCGGTGCGATCAACGGATACTTCTACGTATACCGTAAGATCAAATCATTCATTGTTACAATTTGTACCATGTTCTTATTCCGTGGATTTATCAAATATATGACAACGAATGCACCTGTTTCCGGTTCTGCAACATTGATCAATTATGACAGTACAGGATTCAAAGTGGCTTGTACAGTAGTTGTTCTGGTTATTGGATTTATCGCATTCCGTTATACAAAATTCGGAACATATTTAAAAGCGATCGGAGCTGGTGAAAAAGCAGCAATGTTCTCAGGAATCCGTACAGACAGAATGAAATTCCTCATGTATGTACTGGCAGGTGCACTGACAGGATTTGCAGCGTTTATCAACGTTATCAAGGTCGGATCTGTTACATCTTCCGGTGGTAACCAGTTAGAGACACAGATCCTGATCGCACTGGTATTAGGTGGTATGCCGATTTCCGGTGGAGCAAAAGTAAGATTTGAAAATATCGTTGTCGGATCTCTTCTTTACGTTGTACTGAACAGTGGATTGACAATGATGGGATTCTCAACACAGATGATGCAGCTGATCCAGGGAGTTGTATTCCTGATCTTCGTAGCAGTATTCGCAGACCGTGAATCACTTACAGTTATCAAATAATAAAATTATTTATTCATTACGGGCAAAGGCATTCTTTGATGTTTTTGCCCGTAATTGGTATATGGAGAGGTTATGAAGAACACGAATCAGGAAGGCTTAAAATATCAAAAATTATATAACTGGGCACATACCTTGATTACGAGTGGAGTGATCAAGAGTATGGATAAGTTTCCTTCAGAGACGAGTCTGCAGAAGAAATTTGGCTATTCCAGACAGACCGTAAGGACAGCACTGCAGCAGCTGGAAGAAGAAGGTCTGATCACCCGTGTGAGGGGAAGTGGAACGTATGTGTCTTATGAGGGACAGTTGATTGATGACAACCGTCCGCAGGTAGGGTTACTTTTGAGCTATTATTCCGAATATCTCTTTCCAGAGGTATATGACGGAATAGAATCATCCCTGAGCGAAAAAGGATATCGGATTGGTGTAGCGGTTACCAAGAATCGTCTGAATGATGAGGCAGCGTATCTGGAAGGAATGCTTAAGAACAATGTATCAGGACTGATCATAGAAGGGTCACGCTCTGCATTTCCGAACCCGAATATCCGTTTGTATGAAGAGATTAAGAAAAGAAATATCCCTACAATTTTTATTCATAACCATTATGAAAATATGGCATTTGACAGTGTGGAAACGTCTGATACACGGGCAGCGTATGAACTTACCAGGATATTGATCGAACATGGACACCGGAAAATCGGAGGAATCCTGAAATATGATGACATGCAGGGGATTGCACGTTATAAGGGATTTATACAGTGTATGTCCGATTATGGCATCAAATACGATGACGACTGTATCCGCTGGTATTCCACAAGAGAAATGGAAGATAAGTTCAGTAAAAAAGGACTTGCACATATTTACCGTCATACCAGGGATTGTACAGCACTTCTGATCTACAATGACGAAGTCGCATGGGTGTATTTGGAGTTCCTGGAAGAAAGGGGAATACATGTTCCGGAAGATCTGTCTGTTGTATCCTTTGATGATGCGGAATTACAGGATACGACAGATATAAAATTGCTCTCTGCCATACATCCGAAAAATAAGCTGGGGCGGATTACGGGAAATCATCTGCTGCGTATGATGGATGATGAGAACTGGCAGACAAAGAATTATGCATATCGCTTTCCAGCAAAATTAAATGACGGAAATTCGGTGAGAAAGTTATAAAAAAATAAATGAGTGGATTGACAGAATATGTGAATGGTGATATTATATCAATATAGTATGTTACTTGTTAGTGAACGAGGCATTAACTATGTATAAATTAGTAGTATTTATGCAGAGTTAGTGTCTCTTTTTTGTACTTATAATGATGTGAAAATCATCATCACGTATAGCATCTTCAAAAGAGCCTACACTATGCATAGATACCTGTACAAAGAAAAGGAGAAAAACTATGAAAGACAAAATCTTTGGCGTATTGCAAAGAGTAGGGCGAAGCTTCATGCTCCCGATCGCAATCCTTCCGGTAGCAGGATTGCTCCTTGGCCTTGGTAGTTCTTTTACCAATGCCACAACGATCGCAACTTATGGACTGCAGGGAATCTTAGGAGAAGGAACACTTCTTCATTCGCTGCTGATCATCATGAACAAAGTCGGAAGTGCAATTTTCGACAACCTTCCGCTTATCTTTGCCGTTGGTGTAGCCATCGGTATGGCAAAGAAGGAGAAAGAAGTTGCAGCGTTATCTGCACTGATCGCATACTTTGTTATGCACATTTCTATTAACAGTATGCTTGAAATCAGTGGTAAGATCGCGGCAGACGGAACCATTTCCAAGAATGTGCTAGAAGGAACGATTGCTTCGGTATGTGGAATTAATACACTGCAGATGGGTGTGTTTGGCGGTATCATTGTAGGTCTTGGTGTTGCGGCACTTCACAACCGTTTCCACAAGATCGTACTGCCGAATGCGTTATCATTCTTCGGCGGTTCCAGATTCGTACCGATCATTTCAACGATTACTTATATGTTCGTCGGAATCGCAATGTATTTCGTATGGCCAATCGTGCAGAACGGTATCTATGCACTGGGCGGTCTGGTAACAGGAACCGGATATTTCGGAACACTGATTTTCGGTATTGTAAAACGTGCGCTGATCCCGTTCGGACTGCACCATGTATTCTATCTTCCATTCTGGCAGACAGCTGTCGGCGGAACGATGGAAGTCGGCGGAAAGCTGATCCAGGGAGGTCAGAATATCTTCTTCGCACAGCTTGCTGATTCTGCACATATTACGCATTTCAGCGCAGATGCAACGAGATATTTCTCAGGTGAGTTCATCTTCATGATCTTCGGACTTCCGGGAGCGGCACTTGCAATGTACCGTACAGCAAAACCAGAGAAGAAAAAAGCAGCAGGCGGACTTCTTCTTTCCGCAGCACTGACATGTATGTTAACAGGTATCACAGAGCCTCTGGAGTTCTCTTTCCTGTTCGTAGCACCGGTTCTTTTTGCAGTGCAGGTGGTACTGGCAGGTAGTGCATACATGATCGCACATATCCTGAATATTGCGGTAGGACTTACATTCTCCGGTGGATTCTTAGATCTTCTGTTATTCGGTATCCTTCAGGGAAATGCGAAGACAAGCTGGATCAGAATCATTCCGGTAGGAATTATCTATTTCTTCCTGTATTACTTTATCTTCTCATTCCTGATCAAGAAGTTGGATCTCAAGACACCGGGACGTGAAGATGATGACGAAGAGACAAAGCTTTATACAAAAGCAGATGTAAATGCGAGAAAAGCAGGCAATACGGAAGCTGGTGCAACAGCTGGTTCGGAAGATTCACTGAGTGCGGAGATCACAAGAGGACTTGGAGGATCTGCGAACATTGAAGATGTAGACTGCTGTGCGACAAGACTTCGTTGTACGGTAAGCAATCCGGATCTGGTAAATGATGGAATCTTAAAGGCGACCGGAGCATCGGGCGTGGTACACCGTGGACAGGGCGTACAGGTCATTTACGGGCCGAGTGTGACAGTTATTAAGGCGGACCTGGAAGATTATCTGGAACATGCGCCAAAAGAGTTGTATGAGCCACAGAAGGATACAGAAAGTACTGGTCAGAATGCATCAGAAGATGCTACAATAGAAGACAAGGCAGGAGAAAAGAAAGTAGTAGATACAATCGTGATCTCAAGTCCAATCACAGGACTTGCGGCAGATCTTTCCACAACGCCGGATGAAGCATTTGCCGGACGTATGATGGGAGACGGTGCTGTTGTGACACCGGAAGATGCGATCGTAAGAGCACCGGAAGACGGAGAAGTATGCTTCGTATTCGATACCAAGCATGCGATCGGATTCATGACAGAATCTGGAGTAAGCCTTCTGATCCATGTTGGCATTGATACAGTAAAACTGGACGGAAAAGGATTCGAGTGCTTCGTTGAGAACGGACAGGCAGTGAGGAAGGGTGATCCGATGCTGAAGTTGGATCTGGATTATCTGAGAGAGAATGCACCGTCTGTAGCATCACCGGTTCTCTGCACAGAGCTGGAAGACAACCAGAAGATCCGTCTTCTGAATGAAGGTGAGATCAAGGCAGGAGATGAGCTTTTCGCGATTGATATCTATGAAGCGTAAAAGAATCTAATGTGGAAATGCGAGTGGGGATATGATGTACAGGATAGAAAAAGTTTTAAATCATAATACTGTAATGGCCATCCATCAGGATGATCACAAAGAAGTCCTGATCATGGGAAAGGGAGTCGGATTCGGCAGGAAAGTTGCAGAAAGAATCGAAGTAAGACCAGAAGACCGTTTATATTCTCTCCAAAAATATAAAGAACGGGGCGGGGCAAAAGAAATCGTAAAGTCCATCGCACCGGAATTCTTAGAAGTAACGAATGCCGTGCTCGACGAGGCGGAAAAGATATTCGGGAAGATTGACCGTATGGTATTGTTCCCGCTTGCAGACCATATTGCATTTGCAGTAAAACGTATTCAGAATCATGAGCAGATCAGTAATCCGCTCACAGAGGATATCCGTGTATTATTTCACATGGAATTCAAAGCGGCAGAAAGTATCCGCCCGCTTCTTCAAAAGCAGTTTGGCATTGATATAGAAGATGATGAGGTTGGATATGTGGCTCTTCACATTCATTCGGCGATAGAGGATGAGAAAGTATCGCAGGCGATGCAGATGGCAAGATCCGTCAGAGAGTGTATCAGCATGGTAGAAGAAGCAATCGGAAAGCCGATCGATATCGCATCGTTATCCTATAACCGTCTGATGAACCATATCCGTTATATGGTAGCAAGAGCCTTAAGCGGTGAGAAGCTGAAGGTGAATATGAATGATTACATGGAAGTGAAATTTCCAAAATCGTTTGGAATGGCACAGGCAGTCTGTGATCAGGTAGGTGAGAGCCTTGGTGTGAAATTAGAAGAAGTCGAGACAGGATATTTGGCGATGCATATTGAAAGAGTCGCTAATGACGAGCGCGAAATAGAAGAATAGAGCACTTCTGAAAATGGCAGAAAATACGCAAAAATAAGTTTTTTTGAAAAAAATAAAAAAAATTCAAAAAAACACTTGCAAAAGGTATTGTGTTATGATAATATAAATCTCGGTCACGCAAGAGAAATAAAAAACACAAAACAGTGACTGAGATATGGCTCCATGGTCAAGCGGTTAAGACATCGCCCTTTCACGGCGGTAACACGGGTTCAAATCCCGTTGGAGTCATTTTTAGCACAGCAATGCGCTGAGTTAAAAGTCATAAGTCGTATGCCGATGTGGCTCAATTGGCAGAGCAGCTGATTTGTAATCAGCAGGTTATCGGTTCGAGTCCGATCATCGGCTTTTGATTTTAAAAATTAATATCGCGGGGTGGAGCAGTCTGGAAGCTCGTCGGGCTCATAACCCGAAGGTCATAGGTTCAAATCCTGTCCCCGCAACCATCAAGCCCGCATGGCCATTGGCTTTGCGGGCTTTTTTTGTTTTTGCTTAGCTGTATTGCTTGCTGAAAAATGATTTTTATAGCGAACTTCTTATTTGCAAGACGCTCTGTCGAATACTGCAGTTTTGAATAAGCACCTCCTTCCCAGTTTGTGTGCCATTACGGCGATTTGACCGCTATTTTGACCGCTACTGTCGAAATACCCTCCTATACGCTTTCTCTGTATGGCTCTTACTATACGAGATAATCCTTATACAGCTCTGTCCATGCGACGGTTAAACTTTGCCATGTTTCGTCTCTTTGAGTCGTCCAGGGAATGCCCGTACATATTTTCCGTGGTGGATTTTTGAGCGTGACCCAGGATTTCTGCTAGTGTGGGGATGTCGAAGTCCAATTCAAACGCTCTGGTGGCAAAGGTATGGCGTAGCGTATGGAACTTTTGATAATCCACGTTTGCTCGACACAATACATCTCGATAGAGATTGCGGTATGAACTCGGCTCATATGGATTCCCGTTTTCCTGACGAAAGACAAATCCGTTCGGCTTATAGAGGCCGAGTGATCTTTGCTGCCTTTCAATGTCATGAAATGCGGAGATAGCCTGTTCAGACATATGGATGCGCCGCCTGCCGCTTTCGGTTTTAGGAGGCCCTAAATAGAGGGCGGTGGCGGCATCGGGATTTGCACCGGCAATTGGGATTTGCCGATATTCGGAGCGATCCTTTGCCCATTTTTTGGACAGGCGCTCCAGAATAAAGGAAATATCAAAATATTCTCTGTCTGGGCCAAAGTCAGACCACGACAGCGCACACAGCTCGCCGATCCGCAGCCCCGTGTACAAATCGATTAAGACCAGCAACGCGTTTTTGTTTTCATGGCTTAACGCGGCCAGCTCAATGCTGTCTTGGTTTGTCTGCGTGTACACCTGAATTTTTGGAAGAGTGACTTTTGGCGTTCTCAAGCCGGCCATCGGGTTCCATTCCAGCCAGCGCAGATTGTTAATGGCGAATTCCAGTGCCTCGGACAACATATTCCGTATATTCCTTAGTCCTCCAGCTTGCTCCAGTCGTCGATAAGGGGCTGACGCACCTCACCGCTCACCCCGTCCTCTGCGGCCACCCACTGGGTACCCCATTCATCGTACCGGATCCCCTGGGTGTTGATGGCTGCACCGGAAGCGCGGCCTTTCCCATATAGGTAGGATACTCCCGCCACATCATGGAATTCGTCCGGAATGCGGGGCGTTGTGTGAAAGGTCAAAGCGGCCTTAACCAGTTCTCTTGACTGCATAAAAATTTTTCTCCTTTGTTCGGCGGGTTATACGGCGTCCGCGCCATACAGCATTCTGGACACAATTTCCTTTTGGGTATCCCGGTCCAGCGTCACAAACCGGGCGCAGAAGCCGCCCACCCGGACGATCAGGTCCCCGTGACGCTCCGGATGCGCCAGGGCATCCTCCAGCTCCCCTTTATCCAGGATATTAAACATGGCCTGCTGTCCTTTCCGGAAATAGGCGTTCATCAGGGCACGGACCACCTCGCCGTGATCGCGGAACAATTCCCGGGAGAACTTCATATTCTGGACCGCTCCCGCGTGAATGTGGCAGTCCGGCTTCACCAGGGAATTCAGGAAGGCGGTCAAACCGGATACATCCATGCCGCTGGTCGGATTGTTGGCGTTGGCCATGGGTTCACCGGCCCGGCGGCCGTCTGCCGAAGCGCCGGTCAGTAGGCCCAAATAGGTGTTGGTGTTGTTGTTGATGATGACCACCAGATAGCTGGCCAGCCCATTGGGCGCCGCCTGGGCGGCGGTAAACCGGCAGATGTGCTCGTGGACCCGCACCAGCATCTCGTCCGCCTCGTCCAGATCGTTCCCATATTTGGGGCAGCGCACCAGAGCCTGTCGCTGCACTTCTCCTCCCGCGAAGTTGTCCCTCAGAAGGCGGCGCAGCTCCGACAGGGTCATGCGCTTATCTTCATATACCATCCGGCGGATGGCAGTGAGGCTGTCGGCGGTGTTGGTGTTGCCGTAGGTCTCCAGCGTTCCTCCCCGGTACCGGGCGCCCCCGGTCAGCAGGGGACGGCCCCTGGCAATGCAGTCGTCATACAAAAGGGTCAGATACAGGTAGGGACACTCCTGCCCGGCGATCCGATCCTCCAGGCTCTGATGCTTTGCCAGAGCGCTCACCTGGCTTTCCACCAGCTGCCGGTAAGCCGTGAACAAATCCTCGAAGGTGGGGTATTCCCGGCTGTCGTCCAGTATCACCCGATTCAGGGCCTCCGGCAGATTGATGATGCCGTTGGGAGAACCCAGGGAGCGGTGATCGAGGATGTATTCCCCGCAGCCAAAGGGAACGAACTGCTCCGCCTCCTCTTCCGGCAGACCGAAGGCATCCTGTACCGCCGGAACATTGATCTCATCCCGGTACAGCATGGGGTATACGCAGCCGTCAGCATAATTGCTGTAAGCCTTCTCCAGCAGGGCCGGATTCTGTCCGTCATAAAACCGCAGGGTCAGCTGGGGCAGAATGTCCCGGTAGACCCGGGAGGCCTCCATGGCCAGCAGGGCAAACCGATCAGCGGCTTCTTCCTCCTCCCCGCCCCGGCCTCCCAGGATAACCCGTCCATCCCAGGTGCAGCCCCGCTGGTTGATGCCTTTCCAGAAGGCCACCACCAGGTCCAGCTCTCCCGGATCACCCTTGAGAAACCGGCCGCACCAGTCGTCCATCCGGCCGTAATTCAAACTGCCGCTGACCAGGGCATATAAATGGACCAGCTGCAGGGCATCCCGCAGGCTTTCGGGAGCCCCGCTGGCGATTCGGTCCAGGGAATCGGCCATGTCGGTCAATCCCAGAGCACGGGCCTGTTCCCGGTACCGCAGGCACAGGGCGGTCAGCAGATCCAGAGCCTCCGCCAACTTTTCATACAGAGTCCGCGCCTCGCTGCTTTCCGGGGCGTTCTCCCGCTTTTCCAGGAGGCGTTCCTTCAGCCCGGGAATGCCGCCGCGCAGG
>ERZ827478.567-NODE-567-length-35320-cov-9.145073_pt1 | contig 35320 bp, 33 predicted proteins | sample MGYA00519705_ERZ827478 | MGnify/ENA primary metagenome ERZ827478 (study PRJEB31778, sample SAMEA3449318) | human gut metagenome | biome: human gut; feature: human-associated habitat; material: faeces | place: United Kingdom | collected 2010/2012 ...
TAGAAGCTACAAATAGCATTACACTTGTTGTAATATTATCTCCTGTTTTTGGATTATTTGTTTCATTTTTTGAAATACTTGTTGTTTTTGTATTATCTCCTTCTTCAACACTTGTTGCTATAATTCCATATTGGCTTAAATGTGATGTTTCAAATACTATGTATCCATCTTCTACTGTTGCTGGCAAAGTTTCTTTTATTTCATTATCTGAAATATATACTACTTCATATTTGTTAAATCCTTTTAGGTCTTCTGGTAATGCGACTCTTATTTTCATTTTACTATCACTAATTCTAACAACTTCACCATTTTCTAATATATTAATATCTACCACATATTTAACATTTTTGTCTGTTAAATCTTTTTTTACTTCTACAGGTTTAATATCTAGTTTGTAGTTTTTATTAACTTCTTTAGTAAATTCAATTTTTGCTTTTGTTTCTCCTGTACTTTGAATTTCCTTTACAGTTTCTTTAACAGGTTGTTCAGGTTTTGTAGGTGTAGGAGTTATTGTTATTTTGGTCGTAACATCAAATGACTGTTCATCATAAGAACTTCCACATACATATCCAACTTCTTGTCCATTAATTTTTAATTTGGTATTTTGTCCAAAAAACCACTTTTCTCCACCTTCAGCTGTAGTTACTAAAGCTAATTCATAAGTATATGTTTTGTCTTTATCAAATGCTGTTATTAGTTTTCCTCCTAAGTAATCAATGTGATCTACATCATTAAACCAATCTACTGAAGTTATTCCAGCATCATTAGTTCTCCATAATTCAAATACAAACTTATATCTATTATCTGAAATTGTTCCAGTAAATACTGGTTTATCACCGTCATTGAATTTTAAGGTTACATTATTAATCTCAACAACATCAATTTCTTGTTTTTGTACAGGTTTAGTTGGTTTTATTGTCTTTATCGCTGGAACAAATATTGACTTTTTATCTTTTCCAACACTCATTGTATTTACTTTTTCACCATTTACATAAACTTCTGTATTATCAGCAAATGTATATCCGTCTCTTGCCTTCAAAGATATAGTATACATATAACTCTTTCCTTCTTCGAAAGTAGTTATTTTTTTATCTTGTGCTAAAGCGTTATTTTTATCATCATCAGAATACCAAAACTTAATTGGAACAAGTTCTCCATTTTCAGCAGTTTCCATCTCCTCCCAATATTCGTATTCTATATCATAGTAATATGCGGTGTCACCACTTCTTATAGCATAAGATTCTGGTTTATCTCCTGCATTATAATTAAATTTTACAGCATTAATTTCAACTTTACCAATTTCTGTTGTTGCAAATACTGTTATTGGTGCAATACACATTGCAACCAAGAGCATTAACATAGTTATAATAAATATCCTACTTTTTTTCATTTTACTCCTCCTTAATGTTTTCTTGATTTTTTACTTTTTTTTATATTAACTATTACTAATGTAATAATTCCTAATATAGCAATTATAAACAATACAATGTACACTATAACATTATCACCTGTTTTGGGATTTATACAATTGTCTTTTTGATTATTTTCTAGTGTTGCATTTTTACTTGCTATTGCATAATTTGAAAAACTTGTTGTAAAAAATGTTATTGTATTAGTTTCACTATTATAAGTAGTTGGTATTACTTCATAAGTTCCATCATGCTTTTCATGAACAATTACAACTTCATTTCCATCTATTTCATTTTCTAATTTTAATGTGATTTTTGCAGGATTGTTTAGTTCTTTTAATTCATTTTTCCAAACATCCTCTTGTGTACCTTTATATATAACTTGTGATAAACTAATATCTAAATATGAAGAAATATTATAGCCGTTTGCGCTTTTTTCAAAGTTTGTTATTTGTTCTTTTGATAAATTAATATCTTCAACTGATAATACAACTGAACCAGTATCTATTTCTTTTCCACCTAGTTCTATTGTTCCATTCTTTACTTTGTCAGATTTTGCATTTACTTTATCATCAACTTTTTCAAAAATTCCACTAATATGAACATTGGTATCTGGCATAACATACTCAAATGTAGATTGTTCCTTTCCTGCAATCAATTTTTTTTCATTTATTATAATTGAAGTTAGTTGGTAGCCATAATCTGGTTTTAATTTTAATATCACTTTAGACCCAGGTATAATACTTGCCCATCCATTATTTTTATTTAAATCCTGATTAACATTATTTAGACCTACTGAATTCCCATTTGGATCTTTAATATCTAATATTTCTATCGTTCCATTTTTTAGTAATTCATTATCTTTAATCGATGAATTATTTGTTTTATCAGAATCCCATATTATTGTTTTTGGTACATTTGAAGTATCTTTACTTTTAGTTACATTTATTTCATATTTTTTAGCAGGTTCTACTTCAAATTCTGCTCTATCTGTTGTTCCATTAGGTAATGTCATATACATTCCATTAATAAAAACATCTCCTATGTTTCCGTCACCAAAAGCAAGTTGTATTGTAACTTTATTTTTTATGTTTCCTGTTGCATAACCTTTAGCAATACCTTTTACATTTGCTGATTCTGCTCCGACTCTTACACCATTTAATGATATTTCCATACCGAAGCCATTATATGTTCCTTTTATTTCAATATCTTGTGTTGGAACGGCAATTATATTTAACTTACAATTAAAGAAATATCTTGAATAAAAGTCATCCCTTGTTTCATTAATAATAACACTTTCTGACCCTTTGTAAGCATTAAGAATAGCATCAGGATCTCCAACTAGTATTTTTCCATCTTCATAATCTGTAGAATTATATGTTAATTTTGATTTATAAAGTTTAACATAACTAAAGTTTAAATTATAAGATTTATTTTCATCTAAATTGATTATGTTCATTACTATTTTATTTTCCTGCTTATTTCCTACCATTTTTATTATTGCTTCAGAACTATCTTCTGTTTTATCAAGACTGGCTTTATCATCATTTACAACAATTTTATAATATACTGTTCCTTCTAAATCTGCCATAGCACTTAATGCTTTAGATAGATTATCTTCTTTTGTAAAATCTATAATATAATCTTTATTTTTTTCTAAATTAATATCAGTTGTTACCTGGTAATCATCATAATGAGGTACAACAGTTGTATTTACTTTTATTCCAGAGCCTCCTGTAACATCAGTAACTCCTGCATAAACATAGCTATTTAATAAAAGGATTGCAATTATTGTTATTATAATAAATATTCTTTTTGTCTTTGCCATTTATTTTCCCTCCTTTCTACTAATATTTCGCTTTCATTTTATCATAATGTATTATAATTCGTTTGCAATCGCCAAATTTTCACTGACAATTTGGTGATTGTTTTTATTATACATTTATGCTATATTATAATAAATTTAAATTATTAGTATTGGAGGTTTTTATGACTTTTTGTGAACAATTAAATAATTATATAGAACAAATTGAATGTTCTTCTCAAGAACTTGTTAGTGCTTCTGGTTTAACAACTTCTGTCATCAGCCGTTATCGTAGAGGAGATAGAAGACCAAATATAAAAAGTAAACAATTAGGTCAACTTGTAGATGGCTTATTTAAACTTTCTAATGAAAAAAAATTAGATATTACTAGAGATGAAATTTATTCTACTTTATCTACCACATTAAATGATATTAGTATCAACTTTGAACAATTAAGTAAAAATTTTAATGAACTTATTACAACTTTAAATATCAATATAGCGGAATTATCTCGTTTTAGCAACTATGACTCTTCATTACTTTCTAAAATTCGTAATGGAACAAGAAATCCATCAAGTCCTAAGGAATTTACCCAAAAAGTATGTGATTTTATCGTAAAAAAATATAATACAATAGATGATAAAAAAGCAGTATCACTTCTTATTGATTGTCCCCTAGAAGATTTAGGAAATGATTCAAGTTATTTTAATAAATTATTAAACTGGTTTTCTACTAATTCAGCTCAATCTCATAATTATATAAATGATTTTTTGAATAATTTAGATAAATTTGACTTGAATGGATATATAAAAGCTATACATTTTGATGAGATAAAAGTACCTTTTGTTCCTTTTTATAAACCCACTTCTAAAACTTATTATGGTATAGAGGAAATGAAAAAAGGAGAATTAGATTTTTTCAAAGCTACTGTTCTTTCAAAGAATAACGATACAATTTTTATGTGTAGTGATATGCCTATGGAGGATATGGCACAAGATATTGAGTTCGGTAAAAAGTGGATGTTTGCTATTGCAATGACTTTAAAGAAAGGATTTCATTTGAACATTATTCATAATTTAGATAGACCGTTTAATGAAATGATGCTAGGTTTAGAGAGTTGGATCCCAATTTATATGACAGGACAGGTTTCTCCATACTTTTTAACTGGATTACAAAATAATGTTTATTGTCACTTTAATTATGTGTCTGGAACTGTTGCTCTTTATGGAGAATGTATAAGTGGCTATCACGATAAAGGTAAATACACATTAACTACTAATAAAAATGATATATCCTATTATAAAACAAAGGCAGACTGCCTATTAGCAAAAGCCTCACCTCTTATGAATATATATAAAGAAGATTCTAAAAATGCTTATTTTGCATTCTTATCTTCAGGTGTAAAAATCAAATCTAATCGTAGAAGAATTTTATCTTCTTTACCAATTCATACTATTTCTGATGATTTACTTTTTAGGATTTTAAAGCGCAATAGCGTTCCAAATGAAGATATTGAAAAAATACAAAAATCTATAAAGGAAATTAAAAATATGGTAACAAATGTAATAAAAAGTAATTTAGTTAAAGACGAAATATTAAAGCTTTCAAAAGAAGAATTTGAAGAATCGCATCTTTCACTTTTTCTTGCAGATAGTTTTTATGATAAAAAGGTTTATTATACCTACGAAGAATACCTAGAACATTTAGATTTAACTAAAGAATATGAAAAAAATAATAAAAATTATAAGCTAAGTGTAAACAATAATAATACATTTAAAAATATACAGGTTTCAATCTGTGAGAAAAACTGGGTTATGATTTCAAAAGCAAATAGTCCTTCTATTCATTTTGTAATTCGTCATCCTAAACTAAGAAATGCAATTGAGAGTTTTATTCCACCTATTGTTGAATAAAAAGGTATAACTATAACTTTTTATTCAACCAAGGAGCTCTTATCTTCCTAAATGATTTATTAAGACATTATCATAAATGACACTATCATCAAATTGGTATAATGTTTACAAAAAAAAATAAGATATTCCTGTTATTCGTTGGATTTACGTTTGCAGCAAAATCATGTAAAAGTCACTACAAAATTGATAAAAATGAAATTTTAAATGTAAAGTGGCTTTATTATGAAGAATTAATTTCCATGAATAAAGATTTAAGATTATACTATTGGATAATAGATGCTCTACAAACTTAAAAAAATAATAAGATTATGAATTTGAATATAATAAAAGTAGACAATGATGTTATAAATAGGGTAGAGAAATAACAAGATTGTTATTGTCCCTCCCATTGTATCGTACGTACAGTTCTCGTATACGGCACTACATTCATATAGTTTAATTACAAACTATTAAGGTAATATTATCAATTTTCTGTTCGTAGGTTCAGGAATTTTGCTACCCAACTTCCTCCATCCCAACATTACTGCTTTAGACTTGTGGTTCACTATAATTGGCAGTAAATACCCGTGAATAGTCTTTCCCAGCTAGATTAATTTCCATGCCTGGCACACATAAAAACATACTTCTATAATAAATGTTGGGGTGGTTATAGCAATATAAGTGTTAAGTAATTCTTTGTGGTGTAATATAATTTCCTTTATTTTAATTTCATCATCATTAATTGATTGTTACATCAAATCCGTTAAAGCATATTTCAATTTATTTTCATCATAACAACCTGCATGAGTAGTCAAATTATCATAATGCAGTACCTCATTTTGGAACAAAATATTATCCTACCTTTTGTTTCTTTTTTGAAATAATATTATTCATTATAATAAACAGTATCGCAAACGCTAATATAACCAGCATATTATTAAATACAGGTTTTAGTGTTTCAAAATTTATAGTCTCCATTGTCTTTAATAAATCATTTGAATTAATATACCAATAAGCTGGTAAAATATGAGCTATATTTAATACTGCCTTTGGCAACCATTCAGCTGGTACAAAAGCTCCACAGAGAAAAGCTGAACCCAATGCCACTACATTTACAATTCCATTTATAGCATTTTTATTACTTACAATAGTAGATATTAGTAACGCAATTGTTAAAGCACAAAAAGTAAATACAAATGTATTAAGTAAATACATAAGTCCTCTTGCTGTAAATATAATATTTCCTAATAATATTAGACCTAATACCACATATAAAAACCATACAATTACAGAATACATAAAGCTTGCAAATAAAATTAACCTATTATGCTCCTTATAATTCATACTACTAATTATAGTTCTTTTATTTACTGTTTTTTCGTGAAAACTTGATAATACAAGACAGATAATAAAAATAACTACTGCCATAATGCTATAACTTGCAAAATTAAAGTATGATGCTACTTTAGTCATTTTACTTGCATCTAACTTTGAAGTCATTTCTACTGACGATTTTTTTGATAAATTATTATTAATAGCTTCTATTAATTCATCTTCATTGTTTATATTATCTTTATATATATTTTGTATTTGAACATATCTTGATAACATCATTTCTGCAAGACTGGCACTATAATCTCCTGTTGATTTTATATTTATCTCTGGATTTAATCCATTTAGTACATCTTGGCGATAATTTTCTGGTATATAGATTACATAGTTTACATCTCTATAAAATAGAGCATCATTTATTGCTTCTTCATTATTTTTAACATTAATAATATTCGAATTTTGCTTTAGATAATCAACTAAATTTTTAGTAATTCCTATCTCTTCATCTTTATTTATAATTAGGATATCTGGCTTACTGTCTACAAAAGTAGTTCCTGTATCGTTTGTAGACATATTAATTCCACCAAAAATAATAAGTATAACTGTATAAAGAATAATTGTTCCTTTATATTTATTTATAATTTTCCAAAATGTTTTAAATACTGTCATATTTCTGCCTCCTTAATCCTTTATATGATATAAATATCATTAAGGCAGAAAATATTAGTAAACTTATAACATTAAAATAAAATCTATCTAATGTATCATAATAATAAAGTGAGTAAAATCCATCTGTTATCATACTTGCTGGATTAATCTTATTTAAAATAGGAACATTTTTATCAATTACATACTTCATAGTAATTCCCATCATTCCTGATAAAAAACATGCAACCATAGTTACTGCAATTAAAATTCCGATTTTAGCATTTTCATTTGATTTAACCAAAGTTGAAACTGCAACACCTAAAGATAAACCAGCAAGAGACCCAATACATGCAAGTAGTATTATAAGCGGTAAATTTGTTCCATAGTCCACTTTTAAAACAAAAATTGTAAATACAAATAACAGTGCCATTCCAATTAGTTGAACAACATAACTTGCACATAGACTTCCTAAAAGCATCGTACCTTTACGAACAGGTGATACAGAAGTTCTTTTTCCAACTGCATTCATATTGGCAAGTTTAAAATTGGTAGTAAACATTGAAATTATTCCGCCATATAGTGCCGCCATTGCAATAAGTGTATAATATTCAATCATAGTATAACTTAAATTTTTATTAGAGATATTATTTAATTTAACATCATTTTTGTCTATTTTAGCCATGACATTAGCATATATTCCATTATAATCAATGTTAAAGTTTCCTTGCTTATATTTATCTTCTATTTCTTTTTTGGCTAAAGTACCTATCATCTCTTTTTTACTTTGTATTTGATCAACTACATTTCTTAAAATAGTTTCATTAATTCCGCTCGAATTTACTTTAATTGTTACATCTTCTCCATTAAATAATAAATATCCTGTAATTTCCTCATTTTCTAACATTTCTTTTGATTTTTCTAAACTAGTATATGTGGTGTTAAACATTTGGCTTGTACTATTTTCACTACTTAACATTTCGAATGCCTCTTTAAACATTTCATTGTTTTTAAAGTCTTCATTATCAACAATTGCAATATTAATAATTTCTAATTTTTCATTATTTTCTATATTTGAAAAAGCCATATTAAATAAAGTACCTAGTATTATTGGAAAGGCAAAAGTCCAAAATAATAACATTTTACTTTTTAATAATGTTTTCAAAGAATACTTAAAATTATGCCAAAACATTAATCTCTTAATTCCTTTCCTGTTAATTCTAAGAATACATCATTTAGTGTTGGTCTTTCTGAAAAGATCTTATTATAAGTTACTTTATTATCTTTTAAATAATCTATTAATTCCCCTAGATTGTTTTTGCCTTTTTTATAAGTAACTATTAATATATTCATATTTAATAATGCATTTTCTACATTTTCAAATTGCTTTATTTCCTCTAATTGTTTGCTATTTATATTGTTTATTTCTACTGTTATTTTTTCCTCAATTTTAGCTTTTTTCTTCAATTCATCAGAAGTTCCCTGCGCTAAAATTTTACCTTTATCTAGTATAATAATTCTATCGCATAACATCTCTACTTCTTCCATATAGTGTGTTGTATAACAAATAGTAGCTCCATTGTCTCTTAATTTTTTTATACCTTCTAATATATTATTTCTGCTTTGTGGATCTACAGCAACTGTTGGCTCATCTAAAAAGATTAATTCAGGTTTATGTGCTATACCACAAGCAATGTTAAGTCTTCTTAAAAGCCCCCCAGATAATTGCTTTGGATAAAATTTTTTAAATTCATTTATTCCTACAAGATTTATGGCATCTTCTATATATTGCTTTCTTGTATTTTTATCTTTAATATATAGTCCACAAAAATAGTCAATATTATCATAAACCGTAAGTTCTTGAAATACTGCTACCTCCTGAAATATAACTCCTATCTTTGCTTTTGTTTCATAAGAATCTGGTTTCATTTCTCTTCCAAATATTTTGATACTTCCATTTTGAAAATTTAGAAGTGATAAAATACAATTTATTGTTGTTGATTTTCCGCTTCCATTTGGTCCAAGTAGCCCAAGTATTTCTCCTTCTTTTAGCTCGAACGATAAATTATCAATCGCTTTTAAATTTTTATACTTCTTTGTTAGATTTTTTACCTCTATTATGTTTTCCATAATCTCTCCTTTCTTTTATTAGAATTTTAATAAATATTTTCTGTTATATATCAGTTAATACTATACCATTAAAACAAGTCCTTGTAAATGATTCTACAAGTTTAATATGGATCATTGTAATAGTTTATATTTTAAGTTATTGTTAATGTTTCTCCTGAAATGTTAATAATATCTTTGATTGATATAAATTTTCCATCAGTAAAAATTATAAATTTATTGTAATCATCTATTTTCTTTATTTTTCCTGTTATTTTTTGATATTTTCCCCCTCTTTTTTTATCATCAGGTACAAAATAAGTAACGGTAATTTCAGGCATATTTTTTATTTGGCTTTGTATTAAACGCAATTTTTCATCTAAAATATTATTAAGTTCTTCATCCAGTTCTATTTTTTGCTCTGTAAATCTTGCTGTTTCTTTTACTGCTTCTTCATACCCTGTCAATGCTGCAAAAGGTGCAAATTGAGCTGCCCTATTTTGCATGGACATTTGTTTATGTGTTTTTGATATATGATGCTCTAAATTTATAATATCATCATATTTATGTTCACTATCCATAATTACCCTCCTACTCTTTGTGTCCTCCTATTTGATTATTTCTTTCTATAGTAGTTGCCCCTTCTTCTAAATTTATTCCCTTTAAAATTGCATTTTTTCCATATTTATTTTTTATTTCAATTATTGTTTTTTGTATCTTTTTCTCATTTTGTAGCTTTTCGTTCTCTTTTTTTCTTTCCATATCCACTTTTTCATAATTAGTGAATAAATTAATTTGTTCGAATTTGCTTTTCTTTTTTGTTTCTGTTTCATTTAAAAGGTTTCCGAACACATATGTTTATTTTTCTAATTAGTAAATTTTTATTTACAATACTGTCATACAATTTAATAAAGCCATCACAAATTAGCCTTGTTGATGATGTTTTATTTTCTAACCTAAATGTTCCATGCGCTGGTTTAGGGACTTTTCTTCCATAACCATCTGTTGTAATCTCACCATTGTAAAATTTACTATAATTTGGATTTGTTAAATTTTCTACATCATATATGACATCTAAAACTAGTTGATCTGTTATAAATTGCTTTTCTACCATTTCTAAAACAAGTAATTCAACCATTTCTTTTACAATTAATTCCGCTTTTTCACAATTATATGGGCAATGTAAAACTTGTCCAGAACTTAAACTCCTAATTTCGGGTTTATAAGCTTTTATGCTTTCTATTGTTACATTTTCCCATCCCCAACTATGGTCAATTAGTAACTCAGCATTTATTCCAAATAATTTATATAGTAGTTCCTCATTATTTATCGAACATCTTGCAATATCTCCCATAGTATATATATTGTATTTTTCCAATCTTCTAGCATAGCCTTTTCCAATACGCCAAAAGTCTGTAATAGGTTTATGATTCCATAGTTTTTTTCTAAAGCTCGCTTCATCTAATTGGGCAATTCTTACTCCATATTCATTTGGTTGTATATGTTTTGCCTCAATATCCATTGCTACTTTGCACAAAAACAAATTGGTTCCTATTCCTGCAGTTGCTGTAATACCTGTTGTTTTATAAACGTCTTGTATCATTTTTGTTACTAACTCTTTAGCTGTTAATTTGTATGTTTTTAAATATTTTGTAAGGTCACAAAACACCTCATCTATTGAATATGAGTATATATCTTCTGGTGCAATATATTTCAAGTATATATTGTATATTGTGGTACTATATTTCATATAGTAACTCATTCGTGGTGCTGCTATAACATAATCTAATTCTAATGATGAATTTTTCTTTAGTTCTGTATTATTGTAAGATTTACCACTAAATTTATGATTTGGTGCCCTCATTCTTCTTTGAAAATTTATATCTTTAACTTTTTGTACTACCTCAAATAACCTAGCTCTTCCAGGTAATCCATAAGATTTTAAAGATGGGGATATTGCTAAACATATAGTTTTTTCTGTTCTTGCTTTATCTGCTACAACAAGGTTTGTATTTATTGGATCTAATCCTCTTTCTTTACATTCTACAGAAGCATAAAATGATTTTAGATCTATAGAAGCATATATTTTATTCATGATATTTTCACCTCTAACTTTTCATAATATATCATGAAATTTCCAATTTGTAAACAGTTGTTTGGTATAAAGTTTATATTTATATAACTAAATTATACTAAATATTATTTTTTTATATTTCTTCTTTCTTCTCTAAACTTTTCTATTTTTTCATTTATATTCCATTTTTTAAACTCTACTTTTTCTTTTATATTTGGAAAAGCATTTACTAATCTTCTATGAAAGATAGATTTATTATGTATAATATTTTTTACTTTTTCTGAAATTTCTATTGTATTATCTTTTATTTCATTAGAAACTTGATTTAAGTTTAAAATAATTTTAAATGATACAACATTATCTATCAAATGTATTGCTAAAAGAGATATTATTAATATATTTTGAAGCATATTTGGTATCATGTTTATATTTTCTATTAAAATTGGATTTAAAATATATATTACAATACAACATGCAATTCCAAACCAAATTAAATTTTCTAAACATATTCTCCCATTTATATTAAACTTCTTCTTGCTATAATCCCACCATCTCGCTTTAAATATTTTTTCCATAAAAAAGCTTGTAAAATATTCTAGTATTCCACATATAATTACAGACATAAATAACAATATTACTATATCATTTTGATATTTTTGTAGTAACAGGCTTACTAATACTACTCCGTAACCATATATAGGACATACAGGTCCTACCAAGAATCCTCTATTTACGAACTTTTTATTTTGTATAGAAATAAGTGTAGATTCCATTACCCATCCAGCAAAAGCATATACAAAAAAAATTAATATATATAATTTAATCGTTTCAAGCATTTTTACTCCTCCATTTGATAATACTTTTTACATAATACTATATCAATTATAATTTATTTTCAACCTGTCTTTTTATTATTTATTAATTTATTTAACTCTGCTCCAAAAAATACAGTATAAAAGCAAGAATATATCCACATCATTATTAGCATCAATGTTGCTAAACTTCCATATGTTATTGAAAATCCCTTAAAAATATATAAATATTTAGAAAAAACAATTGATATAATGTTAAGAGCTATTGCTCCAAATATTGCTCCATATATTTGACTTTTAAAAGATACTTTATGTTTCGGCATAAATTTATATAATAGTAGGAATATTAAAAATGTGATCAAAATAAGTCCTATTTGAGTTACTATTGCAGATATTGTATTATAATTTTCCAGACCTCCAACATACTTTTGAATAATTTCTATTAAACTATTTCCAAACACTAGTAATGTTAAACCTAATACTATTAATATTATGAACATTATTGTTTCGATAATTGCTTTTACTCTTAGATAAATATAAGAAGCACTTTCTTTATTATTGGTGTTATAAACTGATTGTAATCCCTTGTTTAAAGCAAATAGCCCTTTCCCTGCAGACCATATCGTAAATATAATTGAAATTGATATTGTTCCAATAGATTTCGAATAAACCTCTTGAACAATATCTAAAATTATTTCATTCATGCTAGATGGAATAATTTTAGATATTGCGTTAAATAAAGCTTGAGGTCTTACTCCTGTATATTGAATCATTGTTAATACTAAGATAATAAAAGGAATAAATGATAGTATAGTATAATAAGAACACTGTGCTGAATACTCACTTACCAGATCTTCCCCCATATTTTTAAATAATTTTTCTATTATTTTATATATTTTTTTAAAATTAATTTTTTTCATAATATATAACATATCCTCCTCGATAGTGCTTGCTTCCATATGTTGGTCTATTTTTCATTTGTATTTTACTAATACTAATTAATACTATGATACTATATCTTTTAATATTTTACAATTATACTATTTATTATACATAATATTATTTTTATATAGTATATAACTACTAGCTTATATCACAGAAATCTTTTCATAAATATCCATAATAAAAACATTTCACATATTCAATACTAATTATTAATATTATGCAAGTAGTTTCTAATTTTTTTACATCCTATGTATTTTTATTGACAATTTCTGCATAATAATGTAAAATGGTTATGTTATCTATACAATAATATTAAATTTAAGGAGGCGTTTATATGGATAACATGATTTATCTTGGTCAGTCAGTCATTATAGCTTTAGAAACAGCTAACGGACTCGCAGAAGATTTCGAACTTCGGTTCATTCCAAGCAAGATTCTGTTTCTAAGTCTGTTCCTTTCTTCTTCAGCTATTTTTAAAAAGCTGTCGAAAAAAGATAACTTGACCGAAGAATACTTAAGTTCTAAGATTCTGGAACTTATTGAAGAATCTCTTCCACAAGAATACCGTCCTGCAATTTCAATTCCGAATTATGGCTTTTTGCCACTTGAGCGTGACATTTTAGAGGTATTTGAAAATGCTAGTGAAATAGCTCAGAAAACTTGTGGCAATTTTGCAGTTGAAGTTGAAAACTTATTTGACGCTTATGTAAAACTTCATCCTGAATTTTTTCTGCAATTCATAAGCAAACTTAAGCCAGAGCCAGATTATTTAGAACATGAAGATTCCAATAATTGTGAACCTAAGATTCCAGATTATTTCGCAAGTTTTTTAACAATTCTAAACACCAATGAATTTTGTTCTATTGGTGAAAGGAACCACGAGATTTTGGATATTATGCACACACTTTTAAAACACTCTAAACACAATGTTTTATTGATTGGAGATTCAGGTGTTGGTAAAACATCTATTGTCAAAAAATTAGCATGGCAAATTTCAACCAGGAACTGCCCAGAAAATTTAAAAAATGCGGTTGTACTATCTCTCGATATATATTCGCTAATTAAAAGTCTATACAAATGTGAGGAAATATTTATAAAACTGATTGATTTTCTTGAATCTCTACAATTTTGCATTTTGTTTATAAATCTTACACTTATAACAAGTGACGTTGCAAATTTTCTAGACCAAATTATTCTGAAAGATAATATTAGAGTTATTTGTTCGGCAACAGCAGAAAATCCAATTATTCAAAGTTCTCAATTTGAAAAAGTTTATGTTATAGAGCCAAAAAGTTCTGAAGTTTATTCAATAATTATTGCTCAAATACAAGATCTTAAGCAATATCATGGTGTTAATATAAGTAAAAAAAATATTGATTATGCAATATTTTTAGCAAGTTGCTTCGATTTTAAAACACCAAAACCAAACAAAACTCTTGACCTTATTGATAAATCAATGGTTTGTGCTAAATGTAATAATCACAAATTTGTTACAAAAAAGGATATTATAAACAGTTATTCTATTTACTTTAAGCATTTTAAAGAATTGTCTGTGGAGGAAAAAATATCTGTTGCTTATCATGAGGCAGGACACTTTATAGTTGGGAAATTTTCCGAAAGTCTTACGTTCAATTGCCTTGCAGTCTCAATTGTTCCTGTAGGAGACTGTTTGGGAGTAACAGTTTTTGACGATTCTGATATCAGATCAAACAGTAACTTGGACTTTTTTAAGGAACAAATTGCTTGCTTACTAGCTGGTAGAATTGCTGAGACCCATTATACAAATGGACTATCAGCTAAAGCATCTGCTGACTTAAAAGATGCATCTGATCTTGCATTTGAAGTTGTAACTCAATATGCTCTTGACCCTAAATACCCATATAGAATTTATGTAATCGATGGTTATAATCAACAATTAATTGAAAACGCTTATAAGCAAGCAGATGAACTCCTTAAGAGGTCCTATGAATATGCTGAAAATATGTTAAAAGAACATTTGGAAGATTTGAATCTTATTGTTTCTGAACTTGTAAAACACGGAATTCTTTCTGGCCCCGAATTAGAAAAAATCTTAAATAAACGCTAAAAAGACTATATAGTCAATCCTTAAGATGACTCTACATCATTTGTAGAGCCATCTTTTCTTCTTTATTCAATTTATATATTTTATTTTTGTTAAAAACCTATTATTTTATTATATATATCTATTGCGAAATTATCAGTCATTCCAGATATATAATATATTATAGATTTATAATAGTCACTTTCATTTTCAATATTAAATAAAACATCATTTTTAAAAATTTTACTTCTTTCTATATTCCAATATCTTGAAAGCCATTCTTCAAAGCTATAAAATAGTTCTGGATATATTTTTTTCATTTTATTTATATTTTCAATTGTTTTATTTCCATTATAACTTTTCTTTAATGTATTATAAATTTCATTTAACACTACATTAAAATATCGATTAGATGGTTTTAATCTATCACTTAGATAAATGTTTGTATAATTAAATGATTTAATTTCTTTAATTAATTCAAACGTTGCATCTGAAAAGCATAATCCTTTCTCAGGTGATGAGTTATTACATAAATCATATATTAAATTATTTATAATTACTGTATTATTTATTACTTCATTTGAATTAAATTTTAATAATTTATATAAATCTTTTAATTGTTCATCAAGTATTCCAAGTGTTATAGCATCTTCTATATCTCTTCCAAGGTATGATATTTTATCTGATATTTTTACCACACAACCCTCCCATGAACATGGTGCATATTCATTTGGTTTATTATAGTTTTGCAAATTTATAAATTCTTTCCTTGGTTTTAATTGGTTTTCGTCAATTTCTCCACAGTGTGATATTATTCCATCTCTTACTGCATAGGTTAAATTTAGATTTTGTTGATTCTTCAAATTATCTTCTAACAACTCTATTTTATCTACAAAATCAAGTCCATTTTTTTCATGCCAAAAAAGTTCATTTAGATCTCTTTTTGTAATTTCTGATAATATTCGTTCTCCTTGATGACCAAATGGACTATGACCAATGTCATGAGCTGTAGCTATTGCTTTTGTTAATTCTACATTTAGTCCTAAATATTTTGCTATTGTATAACTTATAGAGTCAACATGTGTAACATGCTCTACTCTTGTACAAATGTGATCATTTTCTGGTGAAAAAAATACTTGTGTTTTATGTTTTAACCTTCTATATGCATTACAATGTATTATTCTTGTATAATCTCTTTCAAATTCTGAACGAATATCATTATTTCTAGCATAAAGTTCTTTTTCTCTTTTTATAAAGTCTTTCCAATTTTTATTTTTTTTATTTACTGAATATTCTTTTAGTATATCTCTCATTTTTTCCTCCTTGACATCTTTCTATTTAAATTTCCATTCATCAAATATATATTTTTTTTAGCATATATTTTATAAAATGTATACTCCAAATTTGAAAATCCACATATTTTTCATAAAAAAGCTTCTCCATATATATAAATTCAAGTCGCTATTTTAGACATTCCTCAAATTCTAGTTCTTGCTTAATTATTTTCATTTTTCACACCATCCCTTCATTTGGATAATTTTAATATTGTTTTTAAGCAACAAAAAATCAACCAGATTTTGTTTTCTGATTGATTTCTGTATCTATCTGCTCAATTTAGTTCGAACAGATACGTCGTTGGTGCGGATGAAGGGACTCGAACCCCCACGCCGTTGGCACTGGTTCCTAAGACCAGCGCGTCTACCAATTCCGCCACATCCGCATTAGTTGAACAACACCATTATATTAACACATTTATATTGGTGTTGTCAATACACAAAAAATATTATTTTAATATTTTTTTCATTTCTTCTTGTCTTTTAACTTTTTTAGTTGTTGTTTTTATAAGTTCTTCGTCTGTTAAAATCATATTTTGTATATGTTTATATCTTGGAAATGTCTTGTTTAACTCTTTAATTTGATTCCATATAATTTCATATAATTCTTCTTTGCTTTTGTCTGGGTACTTTTCGTTTGCTACTGTTTTATTATATACAATCTTAACTGATAGTTTCACATCATCTTTTTTATTTCCTTCTGGCATTCCAAACACCATTGATTCCTCAACTATTTCCATTCTATTTATTAATGTTTCTAACTCTTCTGGAAATACCTTTTTGCCATTTCTTAAAACAATTAAGTTTTTATTTCTTCCTGTTATAAATATGTGTCCATCTTTATCTATATAACCTAAATCACCTGTATAAAACCATCCATCTTTTAATACTTCATTTGTTAATTCCGGCATTTCATAATATCCAAGCATTACATTTGGACCTTTTACTCTAATTTCTCCAATTCCATTTTCATCTTTATTTGCAATTTCTATTTTGTCATTAATCATTGGAACTCCAACAGAACCGCTTCTTTGTTACTTTGGCATTTTCTGCAGCAATTACAGGTGATGTTTCACTTAGTCCATATCCTTGTACTGTTTTTATTCCAAAGTCGTTAAATCCTTTTAGAATTACTGGGTCGGCAGCAGCTCCACCAGATATAATGAATCTAAGCCCTCCACCTAAAGCGCCAATTACCTGTTTGAATATCTTCCTTCTTATATCAATATGGACTTTTAATAAAATATTACTAATTACAGTTGCAAATTTTATTAATTTTGTCTTACCTTGTTTTTCAATTTCTTTCATTATTGTTTTATAAATTGCTTCAATAAGAACAGGGACTCCAACAAAAATAGTTACTTTATATTCATTAAGATTTTGTTTAATATATCTTAATCCATCTGGAAATACAGTTTTTACTCCACATGCAAGCATCATTATTATACAGGTTGAACCAAAAATATGATGAAATGGTAAAAATGCAATATTTGTATCAGTTGGTCTTATGTCTTCAACACATTGCATTGCATAAATGTTTGATGCAATATTTTTTTGTGATAACATTACTGCTTTTGATTTGTCTGTTGTTCCTGATGTAAATAATAATATATTCATTACATTTTCATCAATCTTTACATTTATATATTCTTCATTTCCTTGCTTTAATAGTTCTTCTCCTTCATTTAAAAGTTCTTTTATAGACCTATAGCCTTCTATTTGACCCATACAAATAAATTCTTTTAAATTTGTTTTATTATTTTTCTTTATTTCTTCTATATTTTGCGTTAATTTTTCATCAAAGAAAATGCAGTCTGCTTTACTTCTAATTAATGAACTTTCAAGTTCATCATATTGTAAATCTTTGTCTAGAGGAATAGATACTATTCCTCCAAGTAAATTTGCTAAATGTGCAATTACCCATTCATATCTATTTTTTCCAATTATAGCTATTCTTTTACCTTTAAATCCCATGTTGTATATGCTTGTTCCTAATTTATTAATATCTTCAAGCAATTTCTTATATGATATTTCTTCATATCTCGTTTGTTCGTTTTCTTTATGTTTAATTAAAAATGCTGTCTTTTCGCCATAAACTTCGGCAACGTTATAAATTATCTCCTTTATATTATTAAACTCTTTAGCTTCGAAAATTATATCTTTTTTCATATTTGATATTCTCCTTCATTGTTTCTATTTAACTTTTCTTTAATAGACTTCCTATATTTATTTAAAATTGATTACCTTTAAATAATAACATAATACAATAGAACTTACAAGTTGTAATAATATAAAATTTGAACTTTCAGGAATAACCCCAAAAGTTCAAATTTTTATTTTTTATTTTTTATTATTTATTATTTATTTTTAACACTCGCAGTGCGTTAATTATTGCAATTATTGAAACACCTACATCTGCAAAAACTGCTTCCCTCATTGTTGCTATTCCAATAGCACTTAAAATTAATACTGTAATTTTTATAAATATAGCAAATATAATATTTTCTCTTACTCTTTTCATTGTTTTTTTAGATAAATTAATTGCATTTACTATTTTTAGTGGTTCATCTGTCATAATTACAACATCAGCAGCTTCTATTGCGGCATCAGAACCTAGACCGCCCATAGCAATTCCAATATCTGCAAGTACAAGTACTGGTGCATCATTTATTCCATCTCCAACAAAAACTAATTTGCCTTTTGGACTTTTTTCTTTTAATAATTTTTCTACTTCTTCTACTTTTCCATCTGGTAGTAACTCTGTATAAACTTTATCTATATCTAATTCCTTTGCAACATATTCTCCAATATTTTTTCTATCTCCTGTAAGCATAACTGTTTGCTTGATATTAATAGATTTTAAATTATCTATTGTTTTTTTTGAATCTTCTTTTATTTTATCAGATATAACTATAAATCCTGCATATTTATTTTCTATTGCAACATATAAAACTGTTCCAATATCATTACTTATTTTATAATCTATCTTATTTTCCATCATTAGCTTTTCATTGCCAATTAAAACCTCTTTATCTTCAATTATAGCAGTTATTCCAAGTCCAGCTAACTCCTTAGTTTTTGAAATATGTTTACTATTAATTTCCTTATTGTAATATTTTTTTATTGATTGTGAAATTGGATGGTTTGAATAATTTTCTGCATATGCTGCATACTTTATTAATTCTTCTTCAGAGAAGATTCCCGTTGTTTCAACTCTTTGAACTTCAAAAACACCTTCTGTTAATGTTCCTGTTTTATCAAAAACCACAATTTCAGTATTCGACAAAGCTTCTAAATAATTACTTCCCTTAATTAACACTCCCATTTTAGAAGCACCACCAATTCCTCCAAAAAAGCTTAAAGGAATTGATATAACAAGTGCACAAGGACATGATACAACTAAAAACGATAAAGCTCTATATATCCAATCTTGAAAATTATTGCAACCTGTTAAAATTGGTGGGATAATAGCAAGTATTACAGCAATAACAACAACTATTGGTGTATAGTATTTTGCAAATTTTGTAATAAAGTTTTCGGATTTTGATTTTTTTATACTTGCATTCTCAACTAGATCTAAAATTTTACAAGCTGTTGATTCACCATATTCTTTTGTTACTTTTATTTTTAATAATCCATCTTTATTAATACAACCACTTAATATATTATCATTTAATTCTACTTTTCTTGGCACATATTCTCCAGTTAAAGCCATTGTATCAAGCATTGAATTTCCTTCTATTACAATTCCGTCTAGTGGAACTTTCTCTCCAGGTTTCACTATAACGATTTCTCCAATTTTTACTTCATCTGGATCTAATTTAATTATTTCATCATTTCTTAAAACATTTGCTATATCAGGTCTAATGTCCATTAAGCTTGATATAGACCTTCTAGATTTATCTACTGCATAACTTTGGAAAAGCTCTCCTACCTGATAAAATAGCATTACTTCAACAGCTTCTGGAAATTGTCCAATTCCAAATGCGCCAATGGTTGCTACAGTCATAAGAAAATTTTCATCAAAAACTTTACCTCTAAAAATATTTCTTATAGCTTTTTTTACAATATCTAACCCTACAATTATATAACTAGCAATATATATTGTATTATTAACCCATGTATTGCTAAAAGGAATTATTATAGCAATTAAAAATAGTATAAAAGATATTAATATTTTAATTCCTCTTTTTTTCATTTGTTTCCTCCTTAAATCTCTTTTATAGTAACATCAGGTTCTTCTTTTTTTATGACTTTTTGTATTTTTTTCATGATTTCTTCTTTATTTGTTTCGTCATATTCTATAATCATTTTTTCAGCCATAAAACTTATAGATGCGTCTTGCACTCCTTCTATTTTTTTTATACATCTTTCTAATTCTTGTGAACAATTTGCACAGTCTAATCCTTTAATTTTAAATACACTTTTCATATTATTTTACCTCCTAATTTATCTTTTATGTTCAATATGTTCAATTCCTACTTCAAAGACCTCTTTTACATGATCATCATCCAACATATAAAAAACTTCTTTGCCTATTTTTTTGCACTTTACTATTCCACTTCTTCTTAGTGTTCCTAGTTGATGTGAAATAGATGATTTACTCATATTTAAAACATTTGCAATATCGCATACACACATTTGGTTTTTATCTAATGCATATAATATCTTGGTTCTTGTTGTATCTCCTAAAATTTTAAAAAATTCAGCTAATTTATTTAATAAATCTTCATCACCCATTTTATTTAAAGTGTCATTTACTATATCTTGGTGTATTATATTGCAATCACATATAAATTCGTTTTTTGACATAGCCTTCTCCTTTCCACTTTTTTGTTATTAATTGAGTATTTATTCAACTTTACTTGTATTATAGTTGAATGTTTGCTCAACTGTCAATACTTTTTCTACAGTTTTTTATTTTCTTATTTACTCCAATCTTTAAATTATACTTTTTTAAAGAAGAAATAAACTTTAGGAATATTTATTAATAAACTCAAAAAAATTATAAAAAAAGATAACATATGTATATTCGACTTTTCTACTAATACATATGTTATCTATTTTTTGACTATTTGTTTATTACTTTTTTATTTAGATTTATAAAATTATCTTAAATTCTTATTCTGCTAAACATTCATCCAACTTAGCAATAATTCCTTCTTTATCCATTTTTTGACCAATAAATACAAGTTTAATAACTCTATCTCCATATTTAGGATCCCAACTACTTAAAACATCTGGATTTTGTGCAATAATTTCTTCTTGTTCTTCTTTTGAAAAAGATGCAACCCATTCCCCAGCACAATATGCTTGTACTTGTTTGCCAGACTGTTCAAAAACATAAGAAGATTCTGGTTCATCTGAAAACCATAAAACACCTTTACATCTTATAATATTTTCAGGAAATTTAACTGCAAAGTTATCAAATTTTGTTCTACTAAATGGTTCTCTTCTATAATATACAAATGTACCAATTCCGTATTCTTCTGTTTCTCCTTCTTCCTCTTCTTCATTATCTGTTCTATTTAATTCCTCTATCCAACCAGCAGACATTGAAGCTTCTTCAAAATTAAATGAATTTGTATTTAAAATTTTGCTTACATCTACTTTTCCGTAATTTGTTTCAATTATTTCGGCCTTAGGTTGTAATCTTCTTATTATAGTTTTCACTTTATTTAATTCATCTTCTGAAATGTCATCTACTTTATTTAAAATGATTTTATTACAAAATTCAATTTGTTGTATTAATAAATTTTCTATGTCTTCATCTTCAATTTCTTCTTTTACTAAACTATCTCCACAGTTAAATTCATCTCTTAATCGTAAACTATCAACAACAGTTACAACATTGTCTAATCTACATATTTTTGGCAATCCATATGATTGTGTTTGCTCTGATAATACAGTTATAGTTTGAGCAATAGGTAATGGTTCACATACACCACTTGCTTCTATTAAAATATAATCAAACTTTTTAGTTTTTACAATATCTACAATTTGTTGCATTAAATCCACTTTTAGAGTGCAACAAATACAACCATTTTGTAAAGGAACAAGACTTGAATCTTCCTCTTTAACAAGTCCCCCATTTCCAATTAAATCTGCATCAATATTTACCTCTCCAATATCATTTACAATTACAGCAACTTTATATCCTTCTTGGTTATTTAACACATGGTTTATTAAAGTTGTTTTTCCTGCTCCTAAATATCCAGTTAAAACAGTAATAGGTATAATTTTATTTTCTCTCATATATTTTCCCTCTTTCTATTTCAATAATATAACCAAAAGCTATTATACAGCTTTTTTACTAAATTAGCAACAAAATTAATTTGACATTTTTTTATTAAAGCTTAATTATCTTTTCCCAACTTAAATCTGCTTTTCCAAAATGGCCATAATTTGTAGTTTTTCTATATATAGGTTTTTGTAAATCCAAATAATTAATAATCCCCCTAGGTGTTAGATCAAATTTCTCATAAATTCTTTTTATTATTTCTTCTTCTGAAATTGTGCTAGTTCCAAATGTATTAACATAAATAGATACTGGTTTTGCAACACCTATTGCATATGAAAATTGAATCTCACACTTTTTAGCTAATTTATTTGCCACTATATTTTTAGCAATAAATCTTGCCATATATGCAGCTGATCTATCAACTTTAGTAGCATCTTTTCCAGAAAATGCTCCTCCGCCATGTCTTGCCATACCACCATATGTATCTACTATTATTTTTCTTCCTGTTAATCCACTATCTCCTAAAGGTCCTCCTATTACAAATCTTCCTGTTGGATTAATAAAGTATTTAGTTTTAAGATCTATTAAATTTTCTGGTACAACCTGTTTTATTACTTTTTCATGTATATCTTTTTTTAGAACTTCTAAGTCTACATTTTCTCTATGCTGAGACGATATTACAATTGTATCTACTCTAATTGGTTTTTCATCTTCATATTCAATTGTAACTTGTACTTTTCCATCTGGTCTTAAATAATTTATAATATTCTTTTTCCTCACATATGCAAGTCTTCTGGCTAGTTTATGTGCAAGAAGAATTGGAAGTGGCATTAATTCTTCTGTTTCATCACAAGCAAAACCAAACATAATTCCTTGGTCACCAGCACCCTCCGAATCCACTTTTTCTCCTTCTTTATCTTCTAGAGAATTATCTACTCCTAATGCTATATCTGATGATTGTTTTGAAACATTTACTATAATTTTACATGTTTTATAATCCATATCTAGATTACTGTCATCATATCCAATTTCTTTAACTACTTCTCTTGCAACTTCTTCTATGTTTACATCTGCTTTTGAAGTAATTTCCCCTGTAATAAAAATGGTTCCTTTTCCCGCTACTGTTTCGCACGCAACTCTTGCATGTTCATCTTTACTTAAATATGCATCTAATATGCTATCTGATATATAATCGCAAAGCTTATCTGGATGCCCTTCTGTTACACTTTCTGATGTAAATAATTTTCTCATTTTAAAATCAACCCTTTCTTTACTATCTTTAATATATGTTACTATTTATGTGTTTTTATATAAAAAAACTTTGTACTTATTTAAAAGTACAAAGTTTAATAATCTCTTATAAAAAATCATCATTCAAAGCACTTTAAATATTACTTTGTCGGTATTAGCACCTTGTTTTTAACAGGTTGCTGTGGAGTCTTAAAGCCGATTCTTTCGTCCACTCTTGATAACATATATTATTATAATTATAATTACTTATTTAAAAATTGTCAATATTTTACTCCTTAGTTACTATCTCATTTTGATTTTTATAAATACTGTTTGGTTTAACAACACCTCTTACAGAAGACAATGGGTAAATATTAGTGTTTCTTCCAATTACACTTCCAGGATTAAGTATAGAGCCACATCCAACCTCAACATTATCTCCCACCATAGATCCAAACTTTTTAAGACCTGTTTCTATTTTTTCGTTTCCATTTTTTACAATAACTAATTTTTTATCAGACTTAACATTTGATGTTATAGAACCTGCTCCCATGTGAGATTTATATCCTAATATAGAATCTCCAACATAATTATAATGTGGTACTTGAACATTATTAAAAAGAATTACATTTTTTAATTCAGTTGAATTACCTACTACAGCTTTTTGTCCCACAATAGCATTTTCTCTAATAAAAGCACAATGTCTAACTTCAGCTTCTTTTCCAATAATTGCAGGTCCATTTATATATGCAGTAGGTGCAATTTTAGCACTTTTAGCAATCCATACATTTTCACCTATTTTCTCATACTCATTCTTATCTAGACTCTCTCCTAATTTTATAATAAAATCTTTAATTTTAGGTAATACTTCCCAAGGATATTCACATTCACTAAATATATCTTTTGCAATTGTTTCATCTAAATTATAAAGATTACTAATTTTACATTCTTCCATAAAAATCTCTCCTTAATTTATTATTTATTATAATTTAATATATATTTTGGCAAAGGTCAATACTTTATTACTGTATTATTATTCAGAAAATTTTCTAAATATTATTTTTTTCTATTTTTTTAAGTTCATAATCATTCATATTACTAATACTATAACCTGATGTATAGAAATAATAATCCATTTTATATTTTTTACATAATCTTGATACTTCCATACACAATATTTGTGCTTTTATTTTTTTATTATCTTCTTTATTATTTTCATATTTCATATAATATCTATTTTCTAGCTCTTCTTCAATATTAAAACCCATGTTTTTGCACAACTTCATTAAAATATTATTTGACTTGTCCACCCATAGAAATATTGGTTTATAATTGCTTTTTATCATTTCTTTCATTGCATATGTCCCAATACCTCTATTCCTAGATTCATTCATAATATAGATATGTTCTATTAGTTTTGCTTCTCCATAGTCTACAATAGATATAAACCCAACTTTTTGGCAATTTTCTAATATAACCTTATAATCAGCTAGATTTGCTCTTATTTGTTCTTCTGCTTCTAATACAGTTTTTTCGAGTTCATTTTTATTCATTTTTAAAGTTTCTTCATTATTTAAAATAATATCTAACTTCATATCTAATAATAAGTCAACATCATTTTCTTCTGCATCTACAATTTCAATTTTATCCATTTTACCATCTCTCTTTTATATTTTTAGTATCAAAATACTTGTATTATAAGGTGCTCCTTTATATTTGATAGCTTTTTTACATTTTAAACTATAAAAATCTATATGTAAAGATTTATTTTTAGAAGATTACATAAATAGCTACTTTATAATGGTAAATTTTAATAATTTCTAGACATCTATTCATATTCATGTTATAATTATTTAAATTCCATGTGAATTTTTATTGTTCGAATTTACACCAACTATCAATTTAATTTAAGGAGTGTATCATAATGGGGAAAAAACCAGAACGTAGTATTGTAACTTTTGACTATACTAAATTCCAAGAAGCTGTTTTTAGTGAAATAAGCTCCCAGAATCCAAAAGGTCCTTCTAAGAAGACTATTGATGAGCGTTTGGGCTTTGCCAAAGGGATGAAATTTGCCTTTGAAACAATTGTAAGGCTCTCAAAAGAATACGACGAGTCAATTTTAAACTTAGATGATCCAAAAATCAAAGAAGCAATTGCCGTTCTTCAGAAATGTTCCGATTAATCACAAAAAGGGTGTCCTGTAATAGGATCCCTTTTTATTATCTAATATTTACTTAGCAATAAATTTACAAACTAAATTACTAATTTCAGTAGGGTTTTCTATGCTTAATCCCTCAATTAATCTTGCTTGTGCATATAATATTTTTGTATATTCTTTCAAATCTTCCTTATTTTGTGTAAATAATTTTTTTATTTTTTCTGCAATTGGATGATCTGCATTTATTTCTAGTATTGTCTGTGCCTTAATTTGTTGATTGTTTGGCATAGAGTTTAAAACTTTTTCCATTTCTACTGAAATTGCTCCTTCACTTGTTAAACATACAGGATGATTTTTTAGTTTATGTGTGAATCTAACATCTTGTACTTCGCTTGCTAATGCTTCTTTCATCGTATTAAACATATCTTTGTTTTCTTCATTAACTTTTTTTAAGTTTTCCTTTTCTTCTTCTGTATCAAGGTCAATACTGTTTGCACATACATTAACAAATTTCTTTCCTTCATATTCCATAAGTACTTGTAATACAAATTCATCTACCTGATCTGTTAAATATAATATTTCATAACCTTTTTCCTTAACTCCTTCAACTTGTGGCAATAATTCAATTTTATTTATTGTTTCTCCACATGCATAGTAAATTTCTTTTTGATTTTCATTCATTCTTGAAACATATTCTGCAAGTGTTACTAATTTATCTTCATTTGATGAATAAAACATAAGAAGATCTTTTAAATTATCTTTGTTCAATCCAAAATCATTATATGTGCCATACTTCAATTGAACACCAAAAACATTAAAGAATTTTTCATAAGCTTCACGGTCATTTTTTAGCATATTTTGTAATTCATTTTTTATTTTATTTTCAATGTTTTTTGCAATTACCCTTAATTGTCTATCTTGCTGAAGCATTTCTCTTGATATATTTAGTGATAAATCTTGACTATCTACTAGCCCTTTTACAAAAGCAAAATAATCTGGTAATAAATCGCTACATTTGTCCATAATAAGCACACCATTTGAGTATAATTGTAGACCTTTTTGATATTCTTTTGTATAATAATCAAATGGTAAATGTGAAGGAATATATAGTAATGCAGTATAGCTATACTGTCCTTCTACTGTAGTAGAAATAACCTTTGCGGGCTTTTCATAATCCGAAAATTTTTCTTGGTAAAAATGATCATAATCTTCATCAGATACCTCTGACTTCTTTTTCTTCCATATTGGTATTTGACTATTTAAAATTTCTGTTTCCACTACTTTTTCATATTCATTTTCCGTATTTTCTTTTTTCTTATTATGTTCTACATCCATTTTTATTGGAAAACGAATATAGTCTGAATATTTTTTTACCATTTCCTTTATTTTATATTCATCTAAAAATTCGCTATAATTTTCTTCTTCTTGATCTTGCTTTATTTTTAGAATAATTTTTGTTCCTACTTTTTCTTTTTCACATGGCTTAATTGTGTATCCATCTGCTCCTGTTGAAGTCCAACAATATGCTTCATTACTGTCTACCGACTTAGATTCAACAATTACTTCATCACTTACCATAAATGCAGAATAAAATCCCACACCAAATTGACCTATTATGTTTGTATCTTCTCTTTTTTCATTTTCTTCTTTAAATCTAAAAGAATCACTTTTAGCAATTGTTCCTAAATTTGTTTCTAGCTCTTCTTTTGTCATTCCACATCCATTATCTTCAATTGTTAATGTACGTTTTTCTTTATTGGCTTCAATTTTTATTTCTAGTTCATCAAAATTCACTTTAATATTTTTATCTGTTAAAGAACGGTAATGCAGCTTGTCTAATGCATCACTAGCATTTGATATTAGTTCTCTTAAAAAAATTTCTTTGTTAGTATAAATTGAATTAATCATTAAGTCTAATAATCTCTTAGATTCTGCTTTAAACTGTTTTTTCTCCATATAAATTCCTTCTTTCTTTTTTGCTCTTTTTGCATTATATACCTCTTGTTTAGCAGTGTCAAGAGTAGAGTGCTAAACAAGTTTAAATATTTATTATTCAATCATACTTGCCATTTGAACATCCATTTTATTAATTAATTTTGCACATTTAACTAGTTCTTGTGACATCTTTTTGCTTATTTTTTTATTAGTTTTATATTTTATATCATGCTCCAAACTTGCCCAAAAATCCATTGCCATTGTTCTTACTTGAATTTCAACTTTTATGTGAATTATTTTTCCAGCAATATTTACAGGAACTTCAATTATCAAATGATAACTAGAGTATCCACTTTTCTTTGGATTAGTTACATAGTCCTTTTCTTTTAAAATCTTAAAATCCGGATATGTTTTAATCATATTTACAACTGAAAAAATATCATCTTTTAATGGACAAATTATTCTAAGTCCTGCAATATCATTTATTTCTTCAATTAAACTTTGATAATCCATACGGCATTTCTTCTCTTGCATTTTCTTTATAATGCTATCTGGCTTTTTTATCCTTGTTGTTACATGATCAATTAATGTATAGTTATACAAATATCTAAATTCATCTTTTAAAATATCTACTCTTGTTTCTACTTCCTTTAACGCCGATGAATATAAAAACATTAACTTCTCAAAAGTATCACTTTTTACCTCTAATTTTTTACCTTCTAATAATAATGTATCTTGTTTTAATAAACTATTTTCTGATTTCATATAGTCTCCTTTTTTACTTTATTATAATTAATTTCAATTTTACTTATTTTTTATTCTTTTCCAATTTACCTCCTTATTTAAAATTATAATTATTTTATCCGTTGTTTGTGTCCTCTTCTTGTTCAATATTTGCTAATTTAGTAAAAACTTTATAAACTGTTTTATTTTATTTTTTTTATGATATAATACAGAAAAAAGTTTAATATAAAGTGTCTTTAGATTCACTTTTTAATAAATAAGAAAGGAGAATTGTTAGTTATTTCTAGCTAACATAATCATATTTTAAATATGGGAAAACATTCTGGGAAAAAAAATAAAAAAAAGATAACAGATAAAACTATTCGAATTAACAATCTTGAAGAAGTTCAAAATATTAAATCTAATAATACTAAAAAAAGTAAAAGTAATAAAAAAAGAAACAATAAAAACAATGATAATTTAAATGTTGAAAATAAAAAACAAAAAAAGCCAATGTCTAAATTTAAAAAATTTCTTATAAAAACAATACTAATTTTCTTGTTTATTTTCTTAATCATTATTGGTATTTGGCAAGGTATTGAAGCATTCAAATGGAACACACTTGCAAAGCAGATGTGTACAAATACAAATTCTATTGTTGTTGACCTAAAGCGGAGAAACAATTGCAACATTTGGTAATGAGAGAATGCATAAAAATGTAAATTCAGATCAGATACCTTCTAATTTAAAAAATGCATATGTAGCAATTGAAGATGAACGATTTTATAAACATCATGGAGTAGATATAAAAAGAACTAGTGCTGCTATTTTATCTTATGTTTTTCGTGGTAACAATACAACTTTTGGTGGTAGTTCCATAACACAACAATTGGTAAAAAATATTACTGGTAATGATTCTAATTCAATCTCAAGAAAAATGAATGAGTGGTTAAAAGCAGTTGAACTAGAAACTTGTATGAGCAAAGATGAAATCTTAACTTCATACTTAAATATTATTTATGTAGGACCTAATATTTATGGTGTTGAAATGGGAGCAGAATTCTATTTTGATAAAAATGTTTCTGAGCTTAGCTTAGCAGAATGTGCTTTTTTAGCTGGCATTAACCATTCTCCTAACTATTATAATCCTTTTGCACAAATAGACCATTCTGAAAAAACCAAATCAAGAACCAAGCTTGTTTTAGATAAGATGTTGGAACTAAAATATATAAGCAATGAAGATTATCAAAGTGCAGCAAATGAAGTATCTACAGGATTGAAATTTAAGAAAGGCAACGTTTCTACCAATACAGATATAATTTATTCATATCATACAGATGCCTTGTTATCTGAAGTAATTTCAGATATACGCAACAAGGAAAAAATAGACGAAAAATTTGCAACTAATTATTTATATATGGGAGGACTAAAAATTTACAGTACTCAAGATTCAAAAATTCAATCTATATTAGAAACTGAATTTGAAAAAAAGAAATACATAACCTCTTCAGCTCAAGTACAAAATACTACTTCTCAAGCTGCAATGGTGGTAATTGATCATTCTTCTGGATATGTCGTTGGTGTAGTACGGTGGGCTTGGTAAAAAAACAACTTATAGAGGGTTTAACCGTGCAACTCAAGCACAAAGACAAACTGGTTCTGCGATGAAACCCCTTGCTGTACTTGTTCCTGGGATTGACAAAAAAATTATTACCGGTGCTACAATTATAGATGATACTAAAACATCTTTTAGAAATGATACAGATGAAAATTATTCTCCTAAAAATAATGAAGGCTATTTAGGAAAAGTAACAGTAAGAAGAGCTTTAGAATCTTCTCAAAATATTCCATTTGTTAAAATGTTAGAAAATATCACTCCTCAAACTTCAGTTAAATATTTAAAAAAGATGGGTATAACTACATTAACTGATAAAGATGTAAATTTAGCACTAGCTTTAGGTGGAATTGAAAAAGGAATAAGCCCATTAGAAATGGCCTCTGCATATGCAACAATTGCAAATGATGGAACATATATAGAACCCATTTTTTATTCTAAAATTACAACATCTAATGGATCTACACTTTTAAAACCAAAGCAAAAGACAAAAAGAGTATTTTCTAAATCTGTAGCTTATGTATTAAAACAATTATTAACTCAGCCTGTAAAAGGCTCAAATGGTACAGCTAGCAATTGTTCTATTTCTAATATGGATGTGGCAGCTAAAACAGGAACTACAGATGATAATTATGATAGGTGGCTTTGTGGCTTTACTAATTATTATACTGGAGTAACATGGTATGGATATGATTTAAACGAAAGAATTAATTATTCAGGTCATCAAAATCCTGCTTCTGTAATATGGTCAAATGTAATGAAATCAATTCATTCTGGACTTTCTAGCCGATATTTTGAAAAGCCAAATGATGTTATGTGTATAAAAATATGTAAATCAACTGGTCTTGAAGCAAACCCTTCATGTGGTGATACATATGATGAATATTTTTTAAAAGGAACAATTCCACAAAAGTGTACACAGCATAACTCGAAAAATACTGGCATTACTTCAAATACAATAAATAAAACTGAAAATATCAATAATTCAAATAAGAATGATACTCAAAATGTAAATAATGTTATAGACTATAATTCAACAACTACAAATACGAACACAGATTCTAACACTATCAATACTACTAATAATACCGTCAATAATAGTAAAAATACTACTAATACCAATACTAATAAAAACAGTACCCAAAATAACACTACAACAAATTCAAATAATTCTAATAATTCTAATAAATCTAATACTAATAAAAATACTACTAATAATAATGCATCCTCAAATAGCAATTCTACATTAAAATATAAAAATACAAATTCTTCAAGTTCTACAGTAAACAATGCCAATACGAGTTCAATAAATAACAATACACAGCATTCTAACAATAATTATTAGGATAAAAAAGCAGAAATTATGCAAAAAGGTGCATAATTTCTGTTTTTTTATCCTAATAAATGTTCTATTAATATTTTTAATCCCATTAAAATTAAAATAGATCCTCCTATAATTTCAGCATTTTTCTCATATTTAGTTCCAAATACATTTCCGAGTTTTACGCCAATTATCGATATTGCAAAAGTTATTATTCCTATTATACTTACTGCTGATACAATATTTACTTGCAAAAATGCAAATGTAATTCCTACTGCTAATGCATCTATGCTTGTAGCTATTGCTAGAATAGACATTGTTTTGATATCAACAAGGTCATTTATATTCTCATCTTCATTGCTAAATGCTTCTTTTATCATATTTAAACCTATTGCACAAAGTAAAATAAATGCAATCCAATGATCTATAGAAACAATAACATTTTGAAACTTTATTCCAAGGAAATAGCCTATTATTGGCATTATTGCTTGAAAAATACCAAAATACATTCCAATTATAATAGTCTTTTTAATGTTCATCTTTTTCATTGCAAGTCCTTTACATATAGAAACTGCAAATGCATCCATTCCAAGCGCTATAGCTATTAATACAATCTCAATTGCTTTCATTTTTTATTCCCTTCAATATATTATTATATATTATTAATATATTTTGCATAAATAAATTTATTAACATTTTATATATTAAATTTAAAGCTTAAAAATAGAAGAATTTATAAAGATTCTCCTATTTTTTTAATTAAAAATTTAAATCTTGTTTTGTAAATTTCATTTCTTCTACTTCATTTATTAATTCTTCTGTTTTTAAAATCTTTTTCATTCCATCTTTTGTTCTTTCTATTTCAACAAATCCATCGTCTGTATTATTTCCCATAATAGCAATATATGGTATTCCTAATATTTTAGCATTTCTAATTTTTTCTCCAATTGAACCTTTTACATCATCTATAATCACATCAATGTCTTTTTCATTAAATTCACTATATAATTTTTCCAAATCTTCTTTTTTCTTATCATTGCTAATTAAGTATGCATAATATGGTGTAACTGGAATTGGAAGTGAAAAGCCAACTATTTTATCGTTTTCTTTTATTATATTGTTCTCATAAATTAAGCCTAGTACTCTACTTACTCCTATTCCATAGCATCCCATATAAAATGGTTTACTATTGTTTTGATCATCAATATAATTAATTTGCATTGATTCAGAATATTTTGTTCCTAATGCAAAAATGTGTCCAAGTTCAACAGCTTTTCTTTCATGTAATTTTCTTATGTCATTTATGTTATATACTTCTTTTAAATATTGCTCTGCATTTTCTTTTTCTAGGACTTCAACATTTAGTCCTTGTTTTGTATCTTCATCAAATAAAATTGTATCTTCACCTATTCTTGATAAAGCCATAATTTCTTCTGAATTTTTTCCACCCATTGATCCATTATCTGCTGCAACTGCAACAATATCTAATTGCAATTTTCTAAATACTTCAAAATAGGTATCTCTAATCTTTTTATATGTTTGCATCATTCCTTCTTCATCTTTATCAAAACTATATAAGTCAAACATTAAAAATTCTTTACCTCTTAATAAATATCCCCTATTTCTAATTTCATTTCTAAATTTAGGTCCTATTTGGTAAAATACTGCTGGTAATTGCTTATGTGAAGTTACTCTATTTTCCACAAATGTAGTAATTGCTTCTTCTGCTGTTGGTGCTAAACAGTAATTTCCTTTATCTGTTTTAGATGTCATCATAACACCTTCTTCAATATAATTATCATATCGTCCAGATCTCTTCCACATTTCCTCTTGTTGTAATAATGGCATTTGTACTTCAATGCAATCTGCTTTATTAAAACATTTTTTTATTACTTCTTCAATATTATCTTGTACTTTTAAAGGAATATTATCATATGCATAAACTCCGCTTCCATATTGTTTTACTTGATTTGTTTGGAATAAAATGTCTTGTGCTGGGTACATTTCATCCAAATTACTTAATTTTACATTTTTCATTCCCATTTTTGATATTCTCATATACTTATCCTCCTTTTTTATATAAAAAAAGAATAGTACCTAAAGGCGTGATTTCACACACGGTACCATCCTTTTATTTTCTTTTCCATTTTAACGATATTTAACCGGAAATAGTTTTCTATTTCAATTCATAGGTAGGAATTAAATAATATTATTAATAAGTTTTCACTATCCTTATTTCACTGTAAATAAGAGGTTATTTAATTATATCCTAATCAACATTTATTATTCAATTTTTCACATTATATCATTTAGATTCTCTTTTGGCAACTATTTTTTTGCGAACAATTTCTACATCTATATTTATAAATAACTATTTCATTTTTGAATATTAATATTCTTCTATTTTAACATATACCTTTTCTGTCTCTGCATATTTCTTTTCTACACTTAACTTTGTAATTTGTGTATCATCATTAAAAGCACATTCATTCATTGCGTCCAAAATTATCTTTACAATGTTATCAATATCTGGCTTTTTGGTTGGATTTATTTTATTTTCCAACATAAGCACTTTATCTTGTTTTTTAGCACTTTTAGGCATTTCAAAATTTGCAACAATTTCAACTGCAATTCTTCCCTCTAGAGGAATAAATTTAGGATATTTAAGCATAAAATATTGCATTACTAAATTTTCATAATCTTTTGTTTTTGTCGGTGTATACACACAACCTGTATAGCTATTTAGTCTTGGTCTACCTTTTCCAATTATTTTCCCTGGCACTTCAAATTCATATATCATTTGTTTCTCCCCAATATCATATTTTATCATTTCCTATATTATCACAAACCTACTTCACATTCAATTAAAAAAATTAAATTTTAAAACAACAATCTTATATATAAAATATTTTATATATAAGATTGTCCCCTTGAATAATAAAAAATCATCTACCTTTTAATAACTCTACTTGCAGGTACACCAACAACTGTAACATTATCATCTGTAGAATCAAGTACTACAGTTCCAGCTCCAATTTTTACATGACTACCAATTTTTATTGGGCCGAAGGACTTTTGAACCAGCACCAATAAGTACATCATCTCCTACATCAGGATGTCTTTTATATTTATCTTTTCCAGTTCCTCCTAAAGTAACTTGATGATAAATTGTACAATCATTACCAACAGTTGCAGTTTCTCCAATTACAATTCCCATTCCATGATCAATAAACAACCTTCTTCCAATTTTGGCTCCTGGGTGAATTTCAATCCCTGTAAAAAATCTTGCAATTTGAGAAATTACTCTTGCAATAAAAAAAAATTTATGGTTATAAAAGAAGTGTGCTATTCTATAAAAAACAAGTACATGAAATCCTGGATATAAAATAATTACTTCTAATATATTTCTTGCAGCTGGGTCTTTCTTTTTTATATTTTCAGCATCTTCATATAATTCCTTAAGAATTTTAATCACAAAATCAATTCCTTTCTCACATAAGTCTCAATATATTTTATGTTTTTAACTAATTTTATGATACAAAATATATTTTTTTACATTATATAATTTATATAGAATTTAATAAAAAATATTCAAAGTTATTAATATTGATTATCCCTCATTTTAGATTACTTGAACATTGCTTATAGTGATTTGCACTATATAAACATTAAGTCCTTT
>ERZ827478.576-NODE-576-length-34838-cov-59.160222_pt1 | contig 34838 bp, 40 predicted proteins | sample MGYA00519705_ERZ827478 | MGnify/ENA primary metagenome ERZ827478 (study PRJEB31778, sample SAMEA3449318) | human gut metagenome | biome: human gut; feature: human-associated habitat; material: faeces | place: United Kingdom | collected 2010/2012 ...
AATCGGTGCTTATGAAATTTAATTTTCACTAACCTGTGGTTTGTGGGTATTCAAAAAACGTTTCTATATCCTAATATTTCTTTTTCATCACGATTTCTAGGTGTTGTTTTATCTTCAACTAATTGTTGGAGACGAGACTTCGTTGTTATAATACCTTCAATACGGTTTGAACTTTCTGTGCTTTGTACTTTTGCAACCTCAACTAAACGTTCTAACTCTACTGGTTTTTGGCGAAGATATAATTCCTGTTTCCCTTTGTATTCATGAATTTTCGCAACATAAGATAATATCTCATTATCCCATGTGCGTAAACTTAAATAACTGTAATCAAAACTTCTCATACTCTTCTCCTTTCTTTTTCTCCCAAAAAGCATCTCTTTTCTCCCAATTATATACATGTTTTGGGAGAAAAAGAATATAATTAGGAGAAAATAACTAATATGTATCATTTAATTGTCAAAATCTATGAATTATTTAGTTGTTTTTTACTATACTTCAACATGATTATCTCCCAAAGCACATCTTTTTTCTCCCAAATTGATACCATTTTTGGGAGATAAATAATTATATTGGGAGAAAAAAATACAACGTTAGATTTCTAACATTGCATTTTGTTTACATTAATATTTAGGTGTTAATCCTACATACATATCTTTGTAGTGTTTTGCACTCTGTTCCCAAGATACATCTTTTTTCATATTACGAACTACCATATCATCCCAGTATGGTCTACTTTCGAAGTAAAGTGTCTTAGCACGATTGATTGCATCATATAAAAGTCCACTTTCATATCTATCGAATGTAAATCCATTACCAGTGTTATCAAATAAGTTATAAGGCTGTACTGTATCTTTTAATCCACCAGTTTCTCTTACGATTGGTACTGAACCATATCTCATACTAATTAACTGAGTTAATCCACATGGTTCAAATCTAGATGGGACTAATAATGCATCACATCCAGCATAGATGTTATGTGCTACATTTTCATTGTAGGCAATATAAGCACAGAAGTTACCCTTATACGCGTTTTCATAATAACGGAATGCATCTTCATATTCGGCATCACCTGTACCTAATACAACAACCTGTGTATGTTCATCCATAATATGTGGAATTACACTATTTACAAGATCTAGACCCTTCTGGTTAGTCAAACGTGAAATCAAACCAATAACAATCTTATGATCATCTACTTCTAATCCTAATGATTCCTGTAAAGCTTTCTTATTTGCTTTCTTGTTTTCAATAACATTCGTACTATCATATGGCGCAGCTAATAATTTATCAGTTGCTGGATTCCAGATATCTGTATCAATACCATTTACGATACCTACAAGCTTGTTATGATGATATCTTAAGTGTTCTTCAAGACCTTCACCATATTCTTCAGTCTGGATTTCACCAGCATATGTATTACTTACTGTAGTTACAACATTACTATAAGTAATACCACCCTTTAACATATTCGCATCCAACCAATTCTGTGTGAGGCAGTCTTTATTAAATACATAATCAGGAAGTCCTGACCAGTACTGAATAGTCTTTCTATCATAGATTCCCTGGAATCTTAAGTTATGAATAGTAAGTACGCAGCTTGCACGTCCTACATTGCTGTCTTTGAAGCATGTTCTTAAGTATAGTGGAACTAAAGCAGCCTGCCAGTCATGACAATGTACAACATCAGGTGTCCAATCTAAATAGTTAAGTGCTGCAAGAGCTGCTTTACCAAAATAACAGAATTTAGGAATATCATCGATTAGGTTAGTATATGGATTACCCCAAGAGAAGAATTCATCGTTATCAATAAAATCATAAACAACGCCATCTTCCTGGTATTCCATAATACCTACATAATACTGTTTACCGTCTGCACATAAGTCCATAGAGAATGAACCTTTATATTCCATCTTTTCCTGGAACTTCTGTGGAATACATTTATATCTAGGAATAATAACTTTAACATCACAATTCAACTTAGCAAGACTCTTAGGAAGAGCAGACATAACATCTCCTAATCCACCTGTCTTTACAAATGGATAACATTCAGAACCAATGAATGCTACACTTCTACGTGGTCCTAAATCAACTGGAGCTGGAGCAGGAGTTTCCTGAACAACTACTTCAGGTTCTACTTCAACCTTCTTTTCAACTTCAGGAGCTACTGTTTCTTCTACTTCAGGTTCTTCCTTCTTAACTGTTTCTTTCTTAGTAGCTGTAGCCTTCTTAGTTGTCTTCTTTGCGGTTGCTTTCTTAGTTGTCTTTTTAGGTGCTTCTTCTTTTACAGCTTCTGTCTTAGCTGCAGTCGCTTTTTTAGCTGTTGTTTTCTTAGTAGTTGTAGTCTTCTTAGCTGTCGCTTTTTTAGGTTCAGCTTCTGCTACTGTTTCTACCTTAGCAGTTGCTTCCTTTACGGGAGTTTCTTTTTTAGTTGCAGTCTTAGTGGCTGTAGCTTTCTTAACTGTTTCCTTTACGGGAGCAGCTTCTTTTGTTGTATCCTTAGCAGCTGTTGTTACTGTTTCTTCCTTAACAGCAGCTGCTTTTGTAGTTGTTTTCTTTGTAGTTTTCTTTCTCATATCTTCTTCTCCGATCTCTTAGATTAAAACAAACCATAAAACCTTAACTTTCTCATTTTCTCTTGCAACATCCCCTACTATTACAATTAAACTTTAAGTTCACTTAAAGTTAGTAATATATTCAAAATATTTCTTTATTTATTGTACCATAATCTGTAAAAGTTGTTTATACAAAAGAGACTTATTCCAAAAAATGGATTTATGCATATTCCTCCAAATACTTATTATATGTATTCTTATCAATACAAACATATACCTTATCCCAGAAAGCATCATAATCATTATTAATAGCTAATCTCTCATAGCATTTATCAGCATTCTCTTCTGATATATCATTATCATAATCACGAAGTACTTCTGCTTCTTCTATAAGTCCTATCTCATCAAATACTTTCACAGCATCAGCATATGATTTTAGATCTAATCCATCCATACCTAGTTCCGTATCACAATCAATAACAGCAATAATATTCTTGATCCACAAAGGATACTTTTCTAATTCACCTCTTACCTCTGGATATTCATATATATCAGTTTTTGCCTGTACAAAATCTTCACCATTTGTGATTTCTGATATTGCGTGATCTATAAAGTTCATTTCTTCAGTCACCTCTCTTGTAATATATTTTAACATTATTCTCTGAAACAATAGAAAAAATGAATCAGTCGCAAAGACCATTTCAAAACATTCCCTGTATTTAAACGGGGATTTGCGTATGTTTAGTGCTTATACGAATGGGGATTTGCGTATGTTTAGCACTTATGTGAACAAGGATTTGTGTATTTTCATTTACAATAAAATCCAAATTATATATGAAATACAGTACTAAAAAATGTGCTACGCAACCTCATGTGTAGCACATTTTTTACAACTATATTAATTATTTATTTACGTATTTGTGAATTGTTGCTTTTACAGCACCTTTGCCAGCAATCATTTCACTAAATATTTCTTCAACCTTTTCACCAACGCCATCCTTGTAAAGATCAGTAAAGAATAGACGTTCATTAGATAAAATTGGTTTCAACTGGTCTTTGAATGTTTCTGGTTTTCCAACAACAATATTACCAAGCTGTTCCTGAAGTTCTTCATTCATTGGATCTGGTGCAAGTTCATATGTATTACCTTCATCATCTACACCTAACATATATCTGAGCCATCCAGCAATTCCTAGAGGGATTGCAGTAAGCTGAGACGCATCACCAAACTTTTGAACATATGCTTTAATTGTTTCACCAAAACGAATACCAACCATCTGAGATACATCTACTGAAAGACGAAGATTTGTATCACCTAAATATTCGTTAGGGAAACGATCATTAAATAGTTCATCCACAAATGCCTGAGGTGAAAGAATTCCTGGATCTTTTACAACTAGTAAACCTTCATCATAAGCCACCATACGAGCCATCTTCATCATATCTGGATTAGTATTTAACATATGAGCAAATAAATCATATCCAAGCACAACACCTAGTGGTCCTGTTGCAGAATGAACTGGGTTTAAGCATACTGTTACTTTCATTCTTTCGCTTAAATTAACAGTTTCTCTATCGGCCATATATACACCAAATCCTTTTTCTAATGCTGGACGTCCATTTGGGAAATGATCTTCAATAACAAGATATTGTGGCTTTTCAGCATTTACAAATGGTGCAATATAAGTCTTCTTACTTGTAATAACTAGCTGCATGTTTTCTACACCAAGTTTTTCTAAATCATCAGCAATCTTTTCACTTGGTCTAGGTGTAATCTTATCAATCATTGTCCAAGGGAATGCAACAACATTTTCATCACTTACATAATCAATAAAATCAGAATCTACAAATCCTAATTTTTCCCATTCTTCTGCCATCATTAATACAGATTCACGAAGTTTAGCTCCATTTTGAGAGCAGTTATCCATAGATACTAATGCAAGAGGATATTTACCTGCTTTATATCTTTCTAACAACATTGCAACAACAACAGCCATGGCACCCGTTGCATGTTCTGGTCCATTATTAATATCTGCTTCTACAAATGGGAACCAGCTGCCATCTGCTTTTTGAAGTGCATAACCTTTTTCAGTAATAGTGAAAGATACCATCTGTAATGATTCACTAGTAAAGATTTCCTTTAAACGATTCCATTCTTCTGCGTTAGAAGACTGTGCTTTAACTGCTTCAGCCAATGATCCAATGACTTTATATTCACGAGTACCATCACCATGAAGAATAACGCTCAGTCCAAGATTATCATATGGCTTATAAATCTTATCCACTACATCATAATCAAATGTTTCTACACAAGTAATTCCTCTGTCAAGATTTCCATCTTCTAGAAGACCATCTGCAATTCCACCAATAAAGATTCTAAAAATATTACCTACTCCAAAATGTACCCATTTAGGTGCATCTTGTGCTTTCTTTGAAACCTTCTCTACATCATAGTTTGGGAGCACAATATTTGCGTCTTCCCATGCTTTACGATTTTTAATACCTTCCAGTGTTAATTTCATATCTGCCTCCGTTTAGACCTCTTTCTTTGACTTTTAACTTATGCTTAGGTCTAAGTCATAAGTTAAGTATATACCCGTCGAAAATAAATGTCTATCAAAAAATATAGCGTTTTCATTTTTTGCAATTTAAAGTTAAAGTTTAGTTTATAAGTAGAAAAGTAAGAAAATCCATTATAAAATATACAACAGATTAGATAAGGAGAGATTGTTATGGTTGAAAAAGGAATGAATCCAGCTGCACTAAAAAAAATAAACCGTGATAAGGTTTATAAATACATTTATCAACAAAAAGAGGTTTCTAAACAACAAATCGTTCAAGATCTGCATTTAGGTCTTTCTACTGTCAGTCAGAACTTAAATGAATTAGAACAAGAGGGTCGCATTCGCCGTGATCGTTATTTTCAATCAACAGGTGGAAGAAAAGCACAAATCATCCAGATTGTTGAAGATGATCGTATTGGTATTGGACTTGGTATACTGAAAGATATGTTTCATATTGTGGCAGTCAATCTATATGGTGAAGCAATTGCAACAGAAACAATTGAACTCTCATATAAAAGTGATGATGTATACTATGATACACTTGCGAAAGAAGTTGAACAGTTTATCCAGAATCAACACTATGACACACATAAAATAGAAGGTATCTCTATTGCCACACAAGGAATAATCTCTCTAGATGGAACATCTATGACTTATGGAAACATCATGGGGAATATAAAAATGAAGCTTTCAGATTTCTCATCTCGATTACCTTATCCTTGTCACTTAGAACATGATTCTAAATCTGCTGCAGATCTTGAATTATGGAATCATCCACAATTAGATAGTACGATTGTTATTCTTTTGAATCCAAACCTTGGTGGAGCCATCATCACTCATCATGAAGTTCATGTAGGACATCATATGCGTAGTGGTTTGATTGAACATATGTGCATTGATCCAGCTGGTCCAGAATGTTATTGTGGACATCATGGGTGTTTAGAAACATATTGTTCAGCCAATGCATTAAAAGCAGCTGCAAATATGCCAATAAAAGAATTCTTTAACACATTACATACAGAAGAGTCTCCAAATCTGCAGCAAATCTGGAAAGGTTATCTAGATCATCTTGCATTTGCGATTTCTAACTTAAATCTTGTGATTGATTGTCCAGTAATCATCAGCGGATACCTTGCACCATACTTTCAAAAGGAAGATATGAAATACCTCATAGATCAAATTAATGAACATTCTCCTTTCCAAATGGAAGAAGATCAGATACTCGTTGGTACGCATGGACAATATACTCCAGCTATCGGAGCGGCACTGTATTATGTAAAACAATCATTAGAATTGTAATCATAATTTTCAATACTAAATCAAATATCTCAAAGCACCTGCTATCCTCAAAATTTTCATAAAACGCAGGTGCTTTTCCTATAAACAAAAAAACGAAAACCCAAAAAATACTTTCGGCATTATTTGTTGGTGTCCAGATAAGATTAGAACTTACGTCCTTTCATATAGGAGGATTAGCCACTCTTGACTGTAGTACCATTTTAGTCTGATAGAGTTATATTATAAGAATAATGATTTCAATCATTCTTATGGTAATTGCAGCGTGTGCAGCTTTTTTTCTTTGGTACTGGAATTAAGTTGAGGTAGTTCACTATATTTCAAATACTCAATTGGCTAAACAGTGTTTCCCCAATTCAAAAACTGCTCTATCACAATTACTGGACATAAATTCTACTAATTTCTCCATAAAAATCACCTGAAACAAAAAGAGATTTGAATGATGAACATACATCAATCAAATCTCTTTTATCATTTACAGGCTAAAAGCCTGTTAATATTTTAAAATGGCGTCCCAGATAAGATTTGAACTTACGACCTTTCGCTTAGGAGGCGAATGCTCTATCCAGCTGAGCTACTGAGACACTTACAAAGGGGCTTATGCCCCTTTTTATAATTCGCGATGTACTTTGACACCATTCTCTTTCACAATCATACCAGGAACACCTACTACTGTACAGTTCGGTGGTACATCTTTCAATACAACTGAATTCGCACCTACAATACTGTTATCTCCAATAGTAATATCACCAATGATTTTTGCACCAGCTGAAATCATTACATTATTGTGTAAGGTTGGATGTCTTTTACATGTATGTTCTCCTGTACCTACCCCTCCAAGAGTCACACCTTGATATAATAAACAATCATCACCAATAATGGTTGTTTCCCCAATTACAACTCCCATACCATGGTCAATAAATAATCGTTTACCAATGGTTGCACCTGGATGAATTTCAATCCCTGTAAAAAAGCGTGCTACTTGTGACAGGAAACGTGCAATTAATTTCATATGACATTTTGTCCATAAGAAATGATTGATGCGATAAAAAAAGATAGCATGTACACCTGGATAGTTCAATATGACATTGAACCAGTTACGTGATGCTGGATCATTTTCTAATACTGCACCAACAATAGTTTTCGCCATTCTCCCCACTCCTTTTTCCCTATTATAAGGATTTATCATTTGATGGTCAAATAATGTAATAACAAATCCTAGTCATCTTAGGGATTATATACTGTCATTGACAAAATATAATATATTTTTTTATTATCTCTCTAAACAGGGAGGATGTTATGTTTCATATTGCGATTATAGATGATGATCAATCGATTCATCAAAAGTTAGAAGAAATGATTACTTCTATATTATTCAAATACCTATACATTTTACAGTATCTCACTTCTTTTCTGGTAATGAGTTTCTCACCTCATTTCTAATACTCTTTACTTAATAAAAAATCTACTATGTTCATTGTTTTTATTCCTTCATAGTTACCACCCGCAAAATCATCTGCCATCACAACATACTTAGGATAATTATCTCTGATTTCTAGAAGTTGTTCATATTCCCTTTTCTGTGTTTTTTCAGATTTGATTTCTTGTGTCACCTGAACATAGATTTTTTCATTTTGTTTTGTAGCAACAAAATCAATTTCTTTATCTTTTGTCTTGCCTATGTAAACATTATAGCCTCTTCTTTTAAGTTCTAAATATACTATGTTTTCTAGAGATGAAGCAACACTATCTACAGTATAGCCCAATTCAGAATAACGCAAAGAAACATCTGCAGGATAGAATTTCTCCTGTGTTTTTAATATATTTTTTCCTTGAAGATCATATCGAGAACACTTATGAAGAATATAGGCTTTCTGTAATTTCTCTAAGTAACTATGAACTGTTTCATTATCAATTTTTCTCTGTTCTGATTTGAAATAATTAGAAATTGATTTTGCAGAAAATGTATTTCCAATATTATTAAACGTATATTTTACAACTCTTTCTAACTGGTCTATCTTCTTGACTTGGTTTCTACGTACAATATCAGAAAAAATAGTAGAATTATAGATGTCCTTCACAATCGTGTAAACTTCATCCTGAGAATAATCCTGTAAATGAGTTGCAGGGAATCCACCCAATCGTACATATTGGCTAAATTCCTGTTTCAAATCCTTAAGAGTCGTATAGCTTTTCTTGAACATAAGATATTCTTCAAATGACAAAGTATAAATATGAAAAGTAATATATCTGCCTGTTAGATATGTAGATATCTCTGAAGACATCATTCTTGAATTGGATCCTGTAATATAGATATCTACATCAAAGTCTGAAGCAAGCGTATTCACTACTTTTTCTCATCCTTCAATTTCTTGTATCTCATCTAAGAATAAGTATGTCTTTTTTGATTGTATTATTTTTGACTTCAATTCCAGATACAATTCTTTTGTAGTCATATCTTCATATTCCATAGAATCAAAGCGATAATTAAGAATCTGTTCATCGTCCACATTCTTTTCTTTTTTGATTTTTTTAATAATCATTTTCAGAATTGTTGATTTACCGCAGCGTCGAACTCCAGTCAATATTTTCACAAATGGAGTATCTACAAAAGGCATGATTTTGTCTAAATATAGTGGTCTTTCTATCATACAATCACCTCTTCCATGTATATGGAATCGCAAAACTACCATTTCAACAATAGTTTTGCGGTTTTAAACCGTAAAACTTTCAATCATAATAAACTATTGAGATTAAAAAGGTGTCATTTTACTGACACCTTTAGCCTTTATTAGGAAACTTAGAATATACAAATTGACGTAAACGTGGATGTTCTCTCTTATAAATGAGCTGATAGAGCACATATGCGATTATACTTGCTGCTACAGCATCCATAAATGAATGCTGTTTGATGAACATTGTAGATAATGTAATAAGTACTGCTGAGATAGTCGCAAATATATGCATTGGTTTATTGTCTTTGAATTTCTTTGATTTAATAAGTGCAATCGCACATCCTATTGAATTAAATACATGAATACTTGGAAATACGTTAGTTGGTTTATCTGCCCCATAAATAAATCTTAACCAGAATTGTTCAAAGGCATTCCCTGTAAGTACTTCTGGACGATGACAGAATGTTGTTGGGAAGATTGTGAATATGATAAGTGAAATAGTCATACCACAGGCTAGAAATGAAAAGCCACGATAGAATTCATCTGCATCATAGAAAAACAAGAATAACAAAGTTCCTGCAACAAATAAAAACCAATAGATATAAGGAATAATAAATGCTGGTACAAATGGTATGATACGGTCTAATCCTACATACATATCAAAGAAATGACTAATATCTCTTTGTTGTAAGCCAAAGTACCAAGGCATATAAAATACAAAATAGACAAGAACCCATGCATGTTCATGAGTCTTTATGAATTTCTTAATCATTTAATCACCCAAATTTTATTCTATCGATTCAGTAGGTAATAGTCAACATAAAAAAAACAGTGATAGAATCACTGTTAATTGAAACCAAATAGTTTCTGTGCAAGTTTATATCCACCAACGATTAGTTTACGTCCTAGTGGATCATTTAATTGCATAGCAAGACCTAACGCAGTCTTCTTTACTTCCTTATAAACGGCAGGCTTTGTATCCTTCATATAAGCCCATAAATCATTACGTTTCTGTAGGTTTTCTTCTGTACCACTCTTTACGCAGAGTACTGTAGTTACTGTAGTAATCATAGATAAATACTTAATTAAGTATTTTCTCATCTTACGTGATTTAAGCTTATCAATATCAATCGCATCAATCATACGTTTATTCACTCTGATCTGCTGATCAATACGTCCAATCATCACTGTTTCATTCACTGACTGATCATCACGACCAATGAAATAGTGATATAAATCAACATTTAGATAATACATAGTTTGAACAAATGGAATAGGTTCATACACAAATAAGTTATCTACATAGAATGTATGTTTAGGAAGTACAAGACCACTTGCACGTAATACTTCTGTACGATAGATAATTGAATGCATTAATAGGTTCTGCGATGGATAGAAATATTTCACATCATACCATCTGAAAATCTTATTTTCAGGTAATGCATTTGTATAACGAATAGGCTTCTGTGTATTCTTTGATGGTTTATCATAGACATAGTTACAGATCATCATATCGACATCATTGCCAAGTTTCTTTAATGTCTGAATCACTTTAACTAAAGATGCTTCATCAAACCAGTCATCACTGTCTAATACTTTAAAGAAGCGTCCGGTTGCATTCTTTAAACCAGTATTCACTGCTTCACCATGTCCACCATTTTCCTGATGTATACATCTGATTGTTGCAGGATATTCTTCCTCTAATAAATCTCCTATTTCTCCTGTCTTATCCTTAGAACCATCATCAATGATTAAGATTTCAATATCATTTTCACATATTAATAATGGTTCGATAGCATGTCTCATATAATCTTGTGAATTATAACAAGGCACTGCAACTGTAAGAGTTTTCATACATTTACCTCCATATAGATTTATTTTACCATAAATCACCTTAATAAGGCTATAATTTATCAACTATCGCTTGTGTTTACATCTAAAATTAATGTAATATATACTGTATACGTAAGGAGTTGAGGTTAAAAAAATGAATAGAGACGTAACATATAAGGATAGTTTACTATTTCATATTAGTACAATGAAAATCCTTTGTCCTGTATTTGGTATTATCATGTTAGTTCTTGGCTTTATAGAAGCAAAAGACGGTTATTATGTGATTACAGGGCTTGGTGTCATCGGGCTTCTACTTATGATTTATATCACTTTAAAGGTGAACAAGAAGAAGACTTTCTCTTATATGATGACTGAAGATGATATTACTTTTAAAGAAGGTAATAATGAAAAGAAGTATGCTTATGAAGACATTACTAAACTAGTAGATGATGGTAAGACACTCACTATTTATTCTAAAGAAGGAGTGATTGCACAGCTTTCTTCATTAGAATTTGAAGTGGCTGATTTAGCTGAATTAGTTGAAGAATGTACTGATCATAAGATCCCTTATGAAGATGTTGAGGGTACAAAGGAAGCACCTAGTCGTATGCCTTCTGTATCAGTTACTAAACCAGTGATGCTTGTATTAACACTTATCCAGTTAGTGTCATTAGTGGCTGGTATGATTGGTGCACTTGATTCTCTTGTTGTGGGTGGATTAATTTCTATCGTTATCCCTGTGCTTGCAGGTATTTACTATTTAGGTCTAACTGCCGAAGGAAATCAGCCAGCAATCAAAGAATTGTATGGATTGTTCTTCGGTAACTTTATTATCCCTACTATTACAGGATGGTTAATTCTATTTACTAAATATGCAATGGAAAATACAAGACCTGTTATTTATGCAACAATTATTGTATTCTTAATTATCTTTGTATTCTATCGCTGGATTGGTGAAAAAGCTGGATTACCTAGAGATGCATTATTTACATGCTTCCTAGTTATCTTTATTCCACTTGCATTATGCTGGATCAATGATCCTCTTGCAAAGGTAACTAATACAGAGGAATGTGTTATTACTAAGACAGAACATTATACAACTAAGTTCTCACAGGTATATCATTTCAATGTAAAAACAGGTAAAAAGAAATTTACTTATCGTGCTACTGCCAAAGAATTTAAAGAGTATAAAAAAGGCGATACAATCACAATCGTTACTAAAACTGGACCTTTCGCAGTCAGTTATAAAGAAATCAAGAAATAGGCATTTGCCTATTTCTTTTTTTATGCAAAAAAATAGAGTTCCATCATGGGAACTCTATTTTAATCTTTGTGAATAAATGAATTGATGCAATCCACTAGTTCATCAAATTCCACAATAATCTTGTCTAAATATTCCTTTCCGGCTGGTTCTAGGTGATAATACACTCTAGCTTTATTGTGGTAAATGATTGTATTACTTGAAATATAGCCATTTTCAATGAGTTTGTAGATAATAGGATACATAGTACCATTCTTCGGTTCAATACGACCCTTAGATTTTTCTGCTATCTCTTTAGTTAGTTCATACGCATATTGATCTTTTTCTTTCAATAAGCTTAAAATCATTAAATCAAGTTTAAATAAATAGTTTGAAGTCTTTGCCATAATTAATCACCTATAATAAGAATATCAAATATTAGAAGCGTTTTCAATACATTTTTTAAATAAAATGACGTATTTGTGCACCAAACTGTACTTTTATCCTGTTTACAATAAAAAAAGCGTCATTTTTTAAAATAGTGTGTAAGAAAAAGAACTCTATGCCTTAAGAGTTCTTTTTCTTACCATATCAATATACTGGTCTTCATGTAGGATTCTAATATCCTGACCTTGTCTTGATAGTGTCATAGCTTTTTTTATCTTCTTATTGCCTTTTTGATATCTTGTCTGCTTGTAGTCCTTTTTCCCAATAACGAGATATCTTGTCTGTGTTGTGACATGGAATGATGGTGTCATACCATCCTGTTCTACAAATGCTTCTATTTCTTGTTTTGTATGAGCAAGTTTTCCAGTGAAAGCAACTGTTTCTTTCTGTATTCCCATCTTTACTTCCTGTACCTTATCACTTGATACAAGGGGTTCAATAAAAGAACTTGTCATACGTCCTAAAGGGACATTTTCCTTCTCGTGGAGCTCTTTAAGACTTGTATAGTGATGTTCATCCATCATCTTCTTTAAAAGCTCTGCACAGGCTAAAGAATCAGCCAATGCATTATGGGCATTCTCTAATTCCACTGAATAATAATCACATAGAGAACCTAAGCCATACTTTTGTAATTCAGGATGAAACAGCTTTGCGAGTACTAATGTACATGATAAGAAACAAGTAGGCTTTCTTATACGAAACCTTCTAAATACTGCCAATAGATGATTTAGATCTGATTGGATATCATGAGATATCACAATACTGTTTTCAAAATATTGACTAATCTTAGGCCAGATTTCTGGAAATGTGGGTTGTTTCTTTAAATCCTGTGGTCTGATCTTATGAACCTTATAACGATAAGGATCAAAAGTCAATTTAGGAGGTCTAATAAGTGAATAGAATGTTTCTTTTACTTTCATATCCTCCAATACGACTATTCCAATAGAACAGATACTAACAGGATCATTATTTAATTCTTCAATATCAAAGATCGTTATTTTTTCACTCATTCAATTCCCACTGCTTTCTTTGCTAACTGATCTGCTTGTTCATTATAGAAGTCTCCTGTATGAGCTTCTACCTTCACAAAGACAATAGGCAATTGTTTACGGTATTTAGCCATTTTATCAGCATAATACTGTGTTAACTTCTTATTGGCTTTCCATTCTCCAATAGCCCACTTTTCAATACCCATATAATCATAATAAATCACAATACCATCATATTCAGGATGTTCTACTGCATACTTTACAGCTGCAAGTGCCCCAAATATTTCTCCTGCGACATTACGACTAGATATACATTCTTCATTATCTCCATGTCCATAAAGACGTTTAATGACCTGCTGTCCATCAATTAATACAGCACCATAACCATATACTTTCTTTTTCGCATTAAAAGAACCATCTACATAAGCAATTAACCCATGTTCCATTTGAGGTATTTCTTTTTTATCAGAAATAAACTCTTCTGCTTCCGTGCGTGATGTAAAGGACTTATAAGAAGCATTCTTAAAGCCATGAATCTGCTTCTGACATTCTGCCCAAGAGTTATAAATACCTGGTACTCTTCCGTTTTTTACGGCATAATATTTCATTTTTATCACCTACCCCATAATAATGAAAACAATAGGCGTTGTCTAGTTAATTATGCAAGTTCACAAAAACTATTTACTATGTTAAAATGAAAGAAATAAACAAAGCGAGGTTATTTTATGTTGATTGAAAAGAGATTTTTGAAATATGTGAGTTTTGATACACAGTCTGATGAATCTTCTACAACATCCCCTTCTACAGAAAAACAATTTGATTTAGCTGATTTCTTAAGTGAAGAAATGCAGATTTTAGGTGTAGATGAAGTAGAAAGAACAGATCAGGGAATTGTATACGGAAAGATTTATAGTAATTCTGATGAGCCTATGAAAGCAATTGGATTTATTGCCCATATGGATACTTCTCCAGATGCAAGTGGACATGATATTCATCCACGTATTATCCGTTCTTATCCTGGAGGACGTATTATTCTTAATGAAGAAAAAAAGATGTATTTAGATCCAGAAACAAATCCTGAATTAAAAGGTCTTGTGGGTGATGATTTAATTACAACTGATGGAACTACACTTCTTGGTGCAGATGATAAAGCAGGTGTAGCTATTATTATGAGTATGGTAGAGTATATCTGCCAGAATAGAGATTTTAAGCATGGTGATATCTGTATTGCGTTTACTCCTGATGAAGAAGTAGGTAGAGGTACTGAAAACTTTGATGTCAAGAGATTTGGTGCTGATTATGCCTATACAGTAGATGGTGGTAGAATTGATGAATTCAGTTTTGAAAACTTCAATGCCTATAAGGCTGATGTCACTATTACTGGTAAGAGTTATCATCCAGGTGATTCTAAAGGTAAGATGGTGAATGCTCTTACTTTAGGTCGTCAGTTTGATACAATGCTTGGTGATAATAAGCGTCCTGAAGCAACAGAACACAAAGAAGGCTTCTATCATCTTCATCATATGGAAGGTGATGTTTCTACAGCTAAGATGACTTATATTCTAAGAGATCATGACATGGATAATATGCATGATATGATTCATACAATGCAGCTTGCTGCTTCTTATTTAAATCAGGTTAATCATGGCAATTATATTGATATTGACTTTACTTTACAGTATAAGAATATGATTGAAGTTATCAATAAGACACCTGATATTGTATATAAGGTAAAACAGGCCATGATTAATATAGGACTTGAGCCTATTGCATCTCCTATTAGAGGTGGCACTGATGGGGCTAATTTAAGCTTTATGGGACTTCCTTGTCCTAACTTAGGTACTGGTGGATATAACTACCATGGTCCTTATGAATTCTGTAGTATTAATTCTATGAAAAAGGGTGTTAAGTTACTTCTTGAATTGATTAAGGAGGCATAATATATGAAGTGTTTGTTTATCATTAATCCTTCTAGTGGGACACATGCATTCCAGAAATCTATTGATCAGTTTATTGGTCAATTAATTCTTCATACTAACGTAAATACAATTGATACTTACTTTACTAGAGGAAAGAATGATGGATTAGAACGTGCTGCTAGACTGACTAAAAATGAATATGACTTTATTGTGGCAGTAGGTGGAGATGGTACTATTAATGAAATCATAACAGGACTTATTAAGAGTGAATCTAAGATTCCTCTTGCGATACTAGCAGCAGGTACTGTCAATGACTTTGCAACTTACCTTAATCTTCCTAATACACCAGAAGCATTCCGTGATATGATTGCTCGTTTTAAAACAAAGAAGATTGATGCAGGTTATGTAGATGATCATTGTTTTGCGAATGTATTAAGTGGTGGTATGTTTAGTGATATTGGATTTCTTGTCACTAAAGAGGAAAAGAAGAAATTTGGTCCTCTTGCCTACTATATCAATGGATTGAAGATGTTACCTGAACAGTTAGGCTTATCACTTCATCTTAAAGTAAAAGCAGATGAAATAGAGTTTGAAGAAGATGCCGCCTTATTCATGATTACGAATAGTTCTCATGTAGGAGGATTTCCAGGAGTGACTCCATATGCTTCTACAAGTGATGGTAAGTTAGATCTTATTATTATTAAAAAAGGGAATGTAGCTGAACTACTTAATGTCTTTATGGATTATAAGCGTAATCTTCATCCTCAAAATCCAATGATTCGTTATGTTCAGGCAAAGGATATCACAATCAGTTGTGATGAAGATATTGTCTATGATATTGATGGTGAAAAAGGACAGAGTTTCCCTGTTCATATTGAATGTTTAAGACATGCAGTTTCGCTTATTATTCCAGACCAGGATGAAAAGTAAACACAAAGAGGAAAATCAATTGATTTTCCTCCTTTTTAGTTCATGATGTTAAGTTATTTATTTCTTTGTAAAGAACTTGATACTTCTATAGATATAGTAAGCAAGGGCAGCACCTGCCATATAATAGAAGAAATCAGTAACATCAAAATAGCCTCTTAATGAAAGTAATTTAGCTACTTCGAAAATAAAGCTAACACCTAAAATAAATGTGATTAACTGTCCTAATGTACAATCCTTCTTGATCACATAATATAATGCGATTGGCATCACTAAGAATATCTTCACGATAATATTCATCTGTAACGCCTGATAATTTGAATTAGGATCATAGTAGAACGGAACAAGATTAGTCGCATAAGCTATTCAAGAGAAGTAAGGTGTACTATTACTTAGAATAGGTCTTTTCTCTATTATAAATGCGATAAATACAAGTAAGTAGAACACGATAATGCATGATTTAAACGATAGGGTCTTTTTCATAATTTCCTCCTGTTAATATAATCATGAACCATATGACTATCTTTACTACTTATTACTACAACTTTATTTTACACTATCCTCAAAAAAATCTGATAAAAATCAGACTTTCTGTGCATTTTTTCCCTCTTCTACTAATTTATTCAATAAAGCTACATACTCTTCAAACTGTGTTCTACCTTCATCAGTCAAATGATAAGTTGTCTGTGGTCTATTATTTACAAATTCCTTTCTCACTTCCATAAATCCTTCTTGAATTAGCTTTTTAGTATGTGTTGTCATATTCCCGTCTGTACAACCTAGAATCTCTTTCATCTGTTTATAAGTGAGATCTTCAACACTTAAACTGGCAATCATTTGAATTCTTATGTGCGATTCAAATACCTTTGATGTATTGTTCATAACGTTTTCCATTAGATTTCCTCCCTAGCATCAATAGAATCAGCATTACCAACATGCATTAATTCCTAGTTGTTTAGTATATTTTTCATCATATATAATAATTATATAATTTATATCAATAAATTTAAAGGTTATGGGCTATAAAAAAATAGAAATCATCACTGATTTCTAATTTTTTAGAAGGTTATAGAGATTATAAATCATAATTACTGTCGTTATCACAATCAAAGAAATATTATTATATGTGAATTGTGTAATCACATTTGTATAAAGATGATTCTGAATAGTGGCAGTATATTGGTCAAAGAGAAGGAATAGACCTACTATAGCATAAACAGCACTGATGAGCTTAGTGACATTATTCTTGGTTGCCATCACAAACATAAGAATAAAACATATCGCAATTAAGATATTTGAGATAATGGAAAAAGAAATAGCAGTAGAATAATTCTGATCCTGTGTAAGTAATGTGAGTGCATGCTGGAACTTCTGTACATATTCTGTTGATGAAGTTTGTATGATATAAAGTGCTATAGGAGTTGCCCCATAGATAATTGATTTAGTCGTTTCTTTCATAGTGATTCCCCTTTTATATGTATTTTAATCTATTTTAATGTAAGTTACAAGACTCCTGTAACTTCTACATATAAATAGACTTTTTTTCTAAATAGTGATATATGTTTACTCCTTCTTAAATAATTCATATAATAATTGTAGAGGAAAAACATAAACGAAAGTGCAGGTGAGTATTATGAATGTTTCTCAAACTCTTTATAGCAGCTTATTTCTTAAGCTTCTACCATTATTGATTGTATCATTATTCCTTACATTCCTATTAATAAAGGCAAAGATGTCTAAGTTATTTTATCTACTTATAGGTGTAGAAGTCATTGCGATATTGATACTCCATTATAGCACAATATCTATGTCTATGATGTTATATGAACAGACAAAAGCCTTTAGTACTCTTTCTAATATGTTCATCATAGTGGGAATGTATCTTCTTATTCCTCTTCTTTCAATCATACTCTATATAATATTAAGAAAAAGAATTTAAGAGCGGTTTAGTCAATCGCTCTTTTAAGTTTGAGATATGTAAGTCCTACACATGTAGTCATGATTTCAGATAGTGGTAATGAAGCCCAGATTCCTTTCATACCTAATTGTGAAAGAATAATAGATGCAGGTACGATAAGAACTACACCACGCAATAGAATAAGTGTAGAAGCTATTTTAGCGCTTTCTATTGAAGTAAAGTATGTAGTTAAGACAATGTTTACCCCTGCAAAGAATAAGCCAATAAACATGATTTTAAAGCCTTCTATTGCTAGTGTATATAATGTTGGATTGTTTGTCTTATTGAATAGAGAAGTGATCATAGAGGAGTTTATGAAGACTGTTAAGTAAATTGTGAAAGATATTAATAAAGAAATAGTAAGAGTCATTCTTCTTAACATAATAAGATTCTTTGTATCATGAGAACCATATGATTCACTAGTAAGAGGCTGCATACCATTTGCAAGACCATTAAATATTGCAACACATACAAGCCATATATTACATACAACACCATAAGCAGCAACACCTATATTACCTGTAATCTTTAATATAAGTGTATTAAAAAGAAGAACAACTAAACCACTTGATATCTCTATCAACATAGAAGGAAAACCTAGTTTAATAATTCTTTTAATCATAGAGAACTGAAAATGAAGCTGAACGGGATGGAATGTATTCTTCTTTTTAATGAAGTGTAAAGAGAGAATACTTAAGCCAATCAAAGGTGCAAGACAAGTCGCAAAAACAGCTCCAAACATTCTCATATGACATAAGAATATAAATACATAGTCTAGTACAACATTCATCAGTGAAGCTACGATCATAGCTGTTGTCGCAAGAGCGGGATTGTTATCATTTCTTACTAATGCATTGAGCGCATTATTGAAGATAAAGGCAGGTGTAAATATCATAATAGTTCTTAGATAAATGACTGTATCTTGTAATACCGCATCATTGGCTCCTAGCATTCTTGCAAGAGAAGGACTGTATAATACTCCTGTAATCATGAAAAGTACTCCTATTACAAGTCCTAAAAGCACTGTATGATCAAATACCTGATTGATTTCATCATGCTTGTGATCTATTTTCAAAATAGATAATCTAATACCAGATCCTATTCCTAACATGAGTCCTATCCCATAAATAAAATTAAATACAGGTATCGCAAGATTCAAAGCAGTGAGTCCTTTATCCCCTATTCCCTGGGCAATAAAGAATGTATCAGCAAATATATAAAACGATATAGCCATTTCTCCTAATATGCTTAAACATATATATTTAATAAATCTTTGTTTCATAATTTCCCCCCTTTATAAAAAAAGAAATAGTGAAATCACTATTTCAATTCTTTTGCAAGACCTCCTAGAGATGTTTCTTTATAAGCAACATTCAAGTCTTTGCCTGTTTCTTTCATAACTCTTACAACTGTATCGAAAGGTACTTTATTCTTACGTACATAACCTAACTGTCCTGCAAGCATAGCCGCATCATAAGCACGTAATGCAGCCAAGGCATTTCTTTCAATACAAGGAATCTGTACATAACCACCTACTGGGTCACATGTTAATCCCAAGTTATGTTCCAATCCCATTTCTGCTGCATAATCAACGAGACTATTATTTAACTCATTGATCCAGGCCATAGAGGCACTTGCCATTGCACAAGCTGTTCCTACTTCTGCCTGACATCCTCCATCTGCACCAGCAATAGTCGCATTATATTTAACTGTATTACCATATAATCCTCCAATCGCAAGTGCTTTGACTAAGTCTCTCTTTTTTAAGCCCATCTGATGATGTGCATAATAGAGAATAGCTGGTAGTACACCACTTGCACCACATGTCGGTGCAGTGACAATCATATGACCATCTGCATTCTCTTCAGACACGGCATAGGCATAGCTGGCAATAAATAAACGTTCCTGAGCCATTTCATGATGTGTATTTAAAGCCTGTTGATACATAGAACCGGCTACTCTTTTTAATTGTAGACTGCCTTGTAATATTCCCTGTGTATGTAACCCATTTTCTACGCAGGTAAACATTGCTTCAAGAACTTCAAATAAATATTCTTTAAAGTTTTCATCTTCAAAACGTAAGACATAATCATAAAGTGATAATCCTTCATTTTCACAGTAATCGATGACTTCACGCATTGTATGATGAGGATAGATTTCTACCTTCTCCTCTTCTAAGTCTCCCTTAAAGTAAATTTCTCCTCCACCAATAGAATAAGCTTCAATAGGTTTTAATGCCTCTCCACCACAATATACTGTAACTAACATCCCATTAGGATGATAAGGTAATTCACCGCTCTTAAAAGAAAAATCACATGGTACAGGTGCAAATGTCTTCTGCATGATTTTATCCGTTAAATGTCCTTTACCAGTTAAAGATAAAGAACCATACAGATCAACATGTACCTTTTCCATATCTGGATAAAGTGATTTAATTCTTTCAGCGATCTTCATCGGTCCATAAGTATGAGATGAAGAAGGACCAATTCCTATTTTATAAAGTTCTCTAAGTGATTGCATGTATTATCCTCCTTTAAAAAAAGCAGGCTATGCCTGCTTTTTATTTATTCTTTAATGCCTGTTTAGCAAGTGCTAATCCACCACAAAATCCTGCATTATCAGCAAGTCCTGGATACACAATATAATCCTTGATCTTATCTGTTGTAATTTCTTCTTTTGCAACATAACCGTTCAACATTTCCTGAACGTATTTATGAATCATTGGGAATAACTGTTTCTGGTGCATAACACCTCCACCTAAAATAATCTTCTTAGGTGAAATTGTAAGAATATAAATACATAAAGCCTGAGCAATATAATAAGCTTCTAAATCCCATGCTGGATGATCAACAGGTAATTCTTTAGCGCTCTTACCCCAGCGTTCTTCAATAGCTGGTCCAGCTGCTAAACCTTCAAAACATGTTCCATGATATGGGCATTTACCTTTATAAGTATCTTCTGGGCGAGTGATCAATTTCATATGACCCATTTCTGGATGTAGTAAGCCGTGTACAAGATTACCTTCTACAACAGCACCTCCACCTACACCTGTACCAATAGTCAAGTATAATGCGCTATTTAATCCTTTAGCAGCACCAAATTCTACTTCACCTAAGCATGCACTGTTTACATCAGTATCAAATCCTACAGGAACACCTGGAAATGCTTCTTCTAAATCCTTTACGACATTATGATTAGACCATCCTGGTTTAGGAGTAGTAGTGACACTTCCATAAGTAGGACTTGTCTTATCTGGATCAATTGGGCCAAATGATCCAAAGCCAATAGCTTCTACACCCTTATCCTTGAAGAATTCAATTGTTTTCTTCATTGTTTCTTCTGGTGTTGTAGTTGGGAAAGATTCTCTTTCAAAAATGTTACCATTCTCATCACCAACACCAACGACGAACTTTGTTCCTCCACCTTCAATAGTACCTAATTTCATTATCCTTTACCTCCATAATAGTAATCACTCATATTTTAAATTATTTACTCCTAAAAGTAAACGGACATTTGAATACTGTCACATTTTTCAGGCAACCATCTTATCATTTTTATAATATGCATATTGATCCAAAGAATAACCATGCTCCTGCATCACTTTTGACATGATTGTACCTTCAATCATTGCACGTTTTGCGGTAATTATTTTATAGTCTTCTTCCCCTTTATGAGTATGAATAATATCCATTAATTGATTGTGTACCTCATAATAAAGGCTGCATAATGTATCCAAACTCTGATTTTGTAAGAATACTATATAATTCTCATCAAAAAGCAATTCATCCATGAAAAATGCCTCCTTCTAGGAGACATTATATCATACTTATTTATATTTATCTGTATGTAGAATCTTATTTGCGTTTTCTACACGTTCATTTGTAGGTGGATCAATTCCTTCTAGCTTATATTCTAAGTTAAGTTCCTTCCACTTATATACACCAAGAGTATGATAAGGAAGAACTTCTACCTTTTTCACATTACTTAAAGTATCAATATAATCAGCTAAAGCATGAAGATCTTCATCATAATCACTTCTTTCAGGAACAAGTACATGTCTAATCCAGATAGGTTTATTGATATCATTCAAATATTGAATCATATCAAGAACACGCTTGTTTGAAGCACCAGTTAATACCTGGTGTCTTTCATCATTGATTTCTTTTATGTCTACCATAAGTAGATCTGTATATTTCATAAGTTCCTCAAACTTAGAGAAGAAAGGTTCTTCTCTTGTAAAGCATGCACCACTTGTATCAATACATGTATTGATTCCTGCTGCTTTAGCAAGTTTAAAGAATTCTAATAAGAAATCAATCTGTACAAGTGGTTCACCACCAGATACAGTAATACCTCCATCTTTACCCCAATAAGGTTCAAAACGTAAGGCACGGTCTAATGCCTGCTGTGGTGTCCATTCTTCAAACTTCTGACTTGCCCATGTATCTGGGTTATGACAGAACTGACATCTAAAAGGACATCCATGTAGAAATAAGATAAAACGTACACCTGGTCCATCTACAAGACCAAATGTTTCAACGGAATGTACACGAGCGTTCATCACATTCTCCTCCTCTATAAAAAACAGTCTCTTAAGAGACTGTTTTAATTATTACATATGATCGTGACAAGTTCTAGCAATTACGTCTAACTGCTGTTCTCTAGTTAAGTCAATGAACTTAACTGCATAACCAGATACACGGATTGTGAAGTTTGCATATTCTGGTTTTTCTGGATGTTCCATTGCATCGATTAACTTTTCTTTACCGAATACGTTAACGTTTAAGTGATGAGCACCCTGTCTGAAGTAACCATCCATAACTGTTACTAACTTATCAGCTCTTTCAGCTTCGTCATGACCTAATGCACTTGGAGCAATTGTCTGAGTATTTGAGATACCATCTAATGCCCATTCGTAAGGTAACTTAGCAACTGAGTTTAATGAAGCAAGTAAACCGTTCTTTTCTGCACCATATGCTGGGTTAGCACCTGGAGATAATGGTTCACCAGCTTTACGTCCATCAGGTAATGAACCTGTAGCCTTACCATAAACTACGTTAGAAGTGATTGTTAAGATTGAAGTAGTTGGTTCAGAATTTCTATATGTATGATGCTGTTTGATCTTTTCTAAGAATGTATGTAATAACCAAACTGCGATGTTGTCAGCTCTGTCATCATCGTTACCATAACGAGGGAAGTCACCTTCAACTTCGTAATCAACTACGATACCATCTTCATCTCTGATAGTCTTAACCTTAGCATATTTAATTGCGCTTAATGAGTCTACTACATGTGAAAAACCAGCAATACCAGTTGCGAATGTTCTACGAACATCAGTATCGATTAATGCCATTTCTGCAGCTTCATAGTAGTATTTATCATGCATGTACTGGATTAAGTTTAATGTATTTACATATAAATCTGCTAACCAGCTCATCATTGCATCATATTTCTTGATAACTTCATCGTAATCAAGATATTCAGAAGTAATTCCTCTATATTCAGGACCTACCTGCTGTTTAGTCTTTTCATCGATACCACCGTTGATAGCATAAGTTAAGCACTTAGCTAAGTTAGCTCTCGCACCGAAGAACTGCATTTCTTTACCAGTCTGAGTAGCTGATACACAGCAGCAGATTGAATAGTCATCGCCCCATACAGGTCTCATAACATCATCGTTTTCATACTGAATTGATGAAGTATCGATAGAGATCTTAGCAGCGTATTTCTTGAAGTTTTCTGGTAATGCTTCTGTATAAAGAACTGTTAAGTTTGGTTCTGGAGAAGGACCCATATCTTCTAATGTATGTAAGAAACGGTAGTCACTCTTTGTAACCATTGAACGTCCGTCAGTACCTAAACCTGCAACTTCAAGTGTAGCCCATACTGGGTCACCAGAGAATAATGCGTTGTATGATGGGATACGTGCGAACTTAACCATACGGAATTTCATAACGATATGGTCAACTAATTCCTGAGCTTCGCTTTCAGTTAATGTACCGTTAGCTAAATCTCTTTCAATATAGATATCAAGGAATGTAGAGATACGTCCAACTGACATAGCTGCACCATTCTGAGTCTTGATAGCTGCTAAATAACCAAAGTATAACCACTGGAATGCTTCACGAGCATTAGTAGCTGGTTTAGAAATATCATAACCATAAGCTTCAGCCATCTTCTTCATTTCATTAAGAGCTCTTACCTGTTCAGCAATTTCTTCTCTCTTTCTGATGATGTCTTCAGTCATTGATCCGCTACCACAGTTAGCAAAGTCTTCTTTCTTCCAATCGATTAATGCATCGATACCGTATAAAGCAACTCTTCTGTAGTCACCAACAATACGTCCACGACCATAAGTATCTGGAAGACCAGTGATAATCTTATTATGACGTGCTTTCATAATTTCAGGAGTGTAAACATCAAATACACCCTGGTTATGAGTCTTATGATATTTTGTGAAAATTTCATGTAATTTAGGATTTGGTGTATAACCATAAGTTTCGCAAGCCTGTTCAGCCATACGGATACCACCATAAGGCATGAATGCTCTCTTTAAAGGCTTATCTGTCTGTAAACCAACAACAGTTTCTAAGTCCTTCATGCTTTCATCAATATAACCAGGTCCATAAGCAGTTAAACCAGAAACTACTTCAGTTTCCATATCAAGAACTCCGCCTTTAGCTCTTTCTTCTGCCTGAAGTTCCTGTAATCTGCCCCATAATTTATTAGTTGCTTCTGTAGGTTCAGCTAAGAATGATTCATCGCCATCATATGGTTTGTAGTTATTCTGAATGAAGTCTCTAGTATTTACTTCTTCTTTCCATAAACGGCCTTTGAATCCAGCCCACGCATCAGCAAAACGATTTGTATCCATTGTAACAATTCCTCCTTAAAGTATATAAAACTACTGAATTTTGTTACGCATCCTTTTCAGCGACTTCAATATACCATTATTCAAAATGTTTGTCCATGGATTTGCCTACATTTTTGTATGCGTTTTCTGTAAACGCATAACATTTTTAGCCTCGTAATAAAAATTTTTCTCACATATTTGTTTTATTTTCCGAAATTAGTAATATTACATTTGTTATTTTAGGAATAATGTGCTTACATTAGTAACTTTTTTTCTACATAAAAATATTTTTTAATTATTTTTTCACAAAAAAAAGGAAATGCAGCATGCATTTCCTAGACTATTTTTCAGGTATGATTTCAAGCCAGTATCCATCTGGATCCTGGATAAAATAGATGCCCATTGAAGGGTTTTCAAAACAGATACATCCCATCTTTTCATGTAATGCATGTGCCCCTTCATAATCATCTACATGAAAAGCTAAATGGAATTCTTCTTCACCAATATCATAAGCCTGTGGATGATCTTTAAGCCATGTGAGTTCTAATTCAAATGGAGTTGTTTCATTACCAACATATACAATAATGAAGCTTCCATCTTCACTCACCTTACGTCTTCTTTCAGTTAAGCCTAATGCTTCTTCATAGAATTTAAGAGAAGCATCTAGATCCTTAACGTTATAGTTTTCATGTACCATCTTAAATTTCATAACAATACCTCTTATTTAATTTTTTCTAACACAGTTTCACAGATAATACTTGATGCTTTACCAAAGATCATAGTAAGTGTTAAATGACCTGCCACAATACCACTAGCACCTAGTGTTTTAATTGTTTCAACATCAAGATCCTTATCCTGCTTTAAAGTCGCCTTTAATTTAGAAGGTGATGCTTCTAAAGCAGTAATGTTGTCTTTACCACCTAATGCTTTAATTAATAGATCTGCATCAATCGGACATTGTTCTTTACTTGTTTTCTTTTTACGAGTCATCATTACAACAATCACAAGTACAACTACGATTGCCGCAATAATCCCAATCATCATATTTTTAGACACTTTAACCACACTCCTTTTTATTGAAGTATCTTTAAAATATAGTATACTATAAGAATGAAAAAAGTAAAAAGAAAAAAGGAGGGCACGCATGGAAAACCTTGAAGAAACACTCAAGAAATATCCTCTTATTGCCTTAATTATATTGCTTGGTGCCATCAGTTGTTTTGCGGTTGCAAGTGCTGCACCAATTATGACTAACATTGCGAATCCTTACATGCTATGGCTTAAACAAGGGCTTTATTATGTATTAGGTGGCGCTTTAAGTTATATTATCTATAAAATAGGTCAGGATACCCTTTATACTCATATCAAAACATTATATATGGTTTTTATTGTATTACTGATTGGACTTGCCGTGGATCATTTTGTCTATACAAAACTACTACACATTCATATTGTCCCACTCGCAAAGTTTACTAATGGTGCAACTTCCTGGTATAACATCCCGGGCTTTAGTTTTCAGCCTTCTGAATTCATGAAAATCATCATGGTTATGTACCTTGCGAAAATTACACAGGAATATAATGATCATGTTTTAATCAAGACAACAGACAGTGAAATCCAGTATATTATTCAAGTCATGAAGATTTCTTTACCACCAGCTATTCTTATTTATTTACAGAATGACTCAGGGGTTATGATGATTATTATGGCAGCTGTTTTCTTTGTATTATTATCAAGTGGTATGAATGGAAACTGGTTCCTATTTATTTTAGTGATTGCAGTAGTAGGTGTACTTGGAATGGCTTATTTATTCATCTACCAGAACGGAGTCTTTACATCTATCATCTCAGGGCATAAACTAGACCGTATTTATGGCTGGCTAGATCCTGAAGGAACAACTGGCAATCAAGGGTTACAGTCATGGTTTGCACAGTTATCTTATGGGACTGCAGGATGGTTTGGACATGGTTTTAGAGCTGTTGTCAAGGTCTTCCCTGAAGGACAGACAGACTTTATCTTCTCTGTTATCGCGACTGATTTTGGTTATGTAGGTGCACTCATCACTTTACTTGCCATTGCAGCATTTGATATCACTATCTTAAATATCGGCTTAAAGAGTGATAATATTCGTGATAAGACATTTATCATGGGGACATTTGGATGTCTCATCTTCCAGCAGACATGGAATATTGGAATGATTCTTGGATTACTTCCTATTACTGGTATTACTTTACCAATGCTGTCTTATGGAGGATCTTCATTACTTTCATATATGTTCGCAATGGGTATTATTATTGATATTGATTATCAGAATAAGCTTCGTGATGTAAAACATAAACAATACTAAAAACGACATGCCTCTCATGAGGTATGCCGTTTTTCTTATTTCATATAACTAACCCTTAATATCTTTAAGTAAAGCTACATGTTCACCATAAATATGTCCTGTTTCAGGTACATAGATAATAAGTGCTTCTTTTTCATTCTTATAAATAGAACGACTCTTTTCTACAAATGCAAATAAGAGATTATCCCCCTTAGTTGTCTTAAGCTGTACTCTCTCATTATACTTCACTGGTGTAACCACATATTCACAAGGTACTGTAGGTACCTCTTTTAAGTTCACCATCTGTTTATAATAACTATAAACCATAAAGAATAAGCCAGCAGTAATAGCCACCCCAAGAGCATAGATTACTTTAGATTGAGTTGGAACAAGAAAAGCAGCCACTAATGTGATAATCACAACTACAGGAATAATTCTAGAGAACTTCTTATAGTGCTTTCCATATTCATTACATTTATAAGTCATATATTTTTCTGACTGCTTAAGATTTAATTTTTTTAATTCGTACATCGTTGAACACCTTCTTTAAAGTCATACATTGTTGTGTGATAGGATGTTTAAAGGCTATTTCTACACTATCTAGATAGAACCCTTTTCCTTCACCATAAAGTGGATCTCCTACTAATGGACATCCTAAATAAGCCATATGAACACGTATCTGATGCGTACGTCCTGTTTCTAGCTTACATTCTACTAAAGAATAGTCTTTAGTTGTTTTAATAGTACGGTAATGGGTGATTGCTTCTTTACCGCCTTCTTTTACTTCTCTTTTAGTCCCATGACCTTCTGCATGGTCAATAGGCGCATTGACAGTGCCTTGTCCTGGATTGCCTTTTACAAGTGCATGATATACACGTTTCACCTGTTTGATATCATGAGAAAAAGCATCATGAACATAACGGCTTTTCGCAATCATCATGAGCCCTGATGTTTCTTTATCAAGTCTATTTACTAAATGAATTGCACTCTCAATATGATTTACTTGATAGTAATGCATAATCGCATTTCCTAATGACTCTGTTAAATACTTCTTAACAGGGATACAGGCAAGATTAGGCTGCTTATCAATGATCATCAAATAATCATCTTCATATACAACTTTTAAGGGAATATCTACAGGAATCACATGACTTGTTTCTTTAGGAAAAACAATAGCCACACTATCCCCTGTTACTGTCTTATAACACAAATACTGCTTTTCTCCATTCACTAATATCTCTCCATGATTTCTAGAATCTTTGACTAGTTTCTTAGAAATACCATGTAAATAGAAAAATTCATCTAAACGCATATCTTTGTGCTGTTCATCTATTTCAAACTGCAAGATCATAGATATGATTTCCTCAATCTCTTCACAAATGATACATGACGATAATCACAGAAATGAGCCACACGTTTAGATAAACGTGCTTCTATGACATCATGATCCTTTAATTCATAAATATCTGTATCAATACCTAAAACCGCATTCTCGCTAAAATCTGTCTCAAAGCGCACTACATCCTCATCTCCTAAAATAAGAGGACTGCCTAAAGAACGATAAGCATTATGATGAATACCAGCTATTTCCGTCACCTGCATCAGTCTTAAGCTAGGATTAATCACTGCCCCACCTAATGATTTATTTAATGCAGTAGAACCTGAAGGCGTACTGACACAAAGTCCGTTTCCTCTAAATGTTTCCATATGTTCATCGTTTACATACATATCTATAACCTGTGAACGATAACTATTCTCTATACGCATTTCATTTAAAGCATGAAAAATTTCTCCATTATAAGAAATACGCAAGAGATGTCGATCAAAGATTTCAGGTTCTTTTGTAATAATATCTTTTACAAGCTGTTTATATTCATCCTTTAAATAGTCTGTAAAGAACCCAAGTGTTCCTGTATGGATTCCTACAAATGAGACATCATTTAAAACATGCTCATAACGATGAATAGAATAAATCATAGTTCCATCTCCACCTACAGAAATCACTATATCTGGATGTTCTTCATCATAAATCAGTTCGTTGAGTTCATCTTTAATCAAAGCAGCAAGATGACGGGATACATCATCTTTTTTTGACACAATTGCATATCTTTTCATTTTTTATCACCGCTATTATTATACTTTCTATTACCTTTTTACGCAATATGACTTGTATTGACGGGTTTATCTCTCAAGTATATAATTTGATAAAATGAGGAGAAATTATGGAAAAAAATCTTGAAATAGAATATAAGATGTTATTAAGTGAAGCTCTATTCAATCAATTGATGAATGACTTCAAAGGGCATACTTATAGTCAGACAAACTATTATCTTACAAGTATTGAATTAAGTGCTTTACGCTATAGTCTTCGTATAAGAGAAAAAGAAGGTTATTATGAGATGACTTTAAAGATTCCTGAAAAGAATGGTCGTCTAGAACATAATCTAGAAATTACTAAAGAAGATTTAGAAATGATTCAAAAAGGTGAAATACCTGATAATGAGATTACTCGTTTATTAAGTAATAAGGGATTTAATTTAAGTCTTATTAAACAGGCTTATTCTTTGACTACTATTAGAAGAGATGTTCCTTTTGATTCAGGTATGTTATCTCTTGATGAAAATCATTATAACGGAATCACTGATTATGAATTAGAATTTGAAGTGAATGACGAAGAAAAAGGACTTAAACAATTTGAAGAATTATGTCAAACATATCATCTACAGTATAAAGCAAACTGTGCAAGTAAGATTGCGAGAGTTCTAAGCACATTAAAAGCAGGCCTATAAGCCTGCTTTTTTATTGTGATGATAGTCTTCCACAAGTGTAGATGCACTGAATTGCGGACAATTGTCAAACTTCTGACATTCTGCCAGCTTTCTTAATTCTCTTGGAATAAATGCACGAATTTCTTCCGCATTATAACCTACCTGAAAACGTCTTTCATCAATCATAATAGGACGTTTTAAGATAGATGGATTCTTCTGAATAAAATGAATTAATTCATTGGTAGACATATCTTCGATGTCTACTTTATTCTCTTTGATGATTTTAGAACGTTTAGAAATGATATCATCCGTACCATTCTCGCTACGTTCTAATAGTTCACGTAGTTCATCTTCTCTTAGTATTGTAGAAAAAATATTCTTTTCTACATAAGGAATATCATGTTCTTTGAGCCATGCTTTGACTTTTCTGCATGATGCACAACTTGGTGCAGTGTAGATTCTAATCATGATTTCACCTCTTTCTTTTGTTTATTATACATCATTTTCGTAGGTTGTGTATGTTTATTGGTTGCATTCACATAATTTTGTATTATAATGAAAGAAGCAATGAACAGAAATAAGTAGTTTTTTATACTATGGATAGAGAGCTCATGGATGGTGGAAATGAGTCATAGATACTAAATGAATTGGGTTCTGGGAGCTTTTCTAGCATGAGTTAGAAACGTCTGCTGTCGTTACCAGCACAAATACACATTGGTGGCACGTCCTTTGGGCGTGCCTTTTTTATTTAGGAGGATGTAATTATGAAAAGAATGTTAAGTGGTATTAAACCTACAGGACGTGTTACTTTAGGTAACTACATTGGCGCTATTAAGCCATTTGTACAGTTCCAGAATGAATATGAAATGATTATCTTTGTTGCTAATCTTCATTCAATGACTATTTACCAGGAACCTAAGGATTTAAGAAAAAATACAAAAGATTTAATCGCATTATATATTGCAGCTGGATTAGATCCTGAACAGGTGACTTTATTCCTACAGAGTGATGTCTTAGAACATGCTCAGCTTGGATGGTATTTAGGATGCATGGTCTCTATGGGTGAATTATCACGTATGACTCAATATAAATCAAAGAAACTTGAAGCAGAAGAAAAAGGTGGACATATTGGCGCTGGTATCTTCAACTACCCTTCTTTAATGAATGCAGACATCTTAATGTATGATCCAGACTATGTACCAGTAGGAGAAGACCAGAAACAGCATGTAGAGCTTGCTAGAAATGTAGCAGAACGTTTTAATAGCCGTTATAGTGATACTTTCAAGCTTCCTGAACCTATTATTCCTAAAGTAGGTGGACGTATTATGGACTTACAGGATCCTACTAAGAAGATGAGTAAATCATCACCTAATGGTAAAGGATGTATTTATGTATTAGATCCAATTAATGTATCTAAGAAGAAGATCTTATCTGCAGTGACTGATAGTGATTCACATGTGAAGTTTGACCCAGAAAACAAACCTGGTATTTCTAACCTACTTGAAATCTATTCTATTATTTCGGGTAAGACTATTGAAGAACTTGAAACAATGTATGAAGGTAAAGGTTATGGGGATTTCAAGAAAGATCTTGCAGAAGTTGTTGGTAATGAACTTCAAAGAATTCAGGACCGTTATAATGAAATCCTAGACGGTGATTATCTTGATAATGTTCTTGAAGCAGGAGCAGAAAAAGCAAGAAGAATCGCAAGAAAGAAACTTGCAAAGGTTGAAAGAAAGATTGGTATCACAATCAAGAAAAAATAAAACAATGGCTCGCGCCATTGTTTTTTTATTTAATGATAAAGAAATATGCAAGTACTAATAGTCCTAATACAATTCTATACCATCCAAATACCTTGAAGTCATGCTTCTTGATATAGCTCATTAAGAACTTGATGATTAAAATTGATGATACAAATGCGACAAGCATACCAAGTCCTAATACTGCAAGCTGTGAAACTGTAAATGCAAGACCAAACTTAACTAGTTTTAATAAGCTTGCGCCAAACATAACAGGAATAGCTAAGAAGAATGTAAATTCTGCAGCAACTGTACGGCTAACACCTAACATTAATCCACCAAGGATTGTCGCACCAGAACGAGATGTACCTGGGAAAATAGCTGCAATTAACTGGAACATACCAATTAAGAAAGCAGTTTTACCATTAATAGCTTTTAAAGAGTTAATTTTAGGTCTTAGTGATGCATTTCTATTTTCAATTACGATAAATCCAATACCAAAGACAATTAATGATAGAGCGACACAAGGTGGATTATAGAATAATGCTTCAAATACATCATCAAATAATAATCCTACTACTGCTGCTGGGATACATGCAAAGATGATCTTAAGCCATAAATCAAAGATATCTCTATCTACATATTTAAAGAAACCTTTTACCATTGGATTTGTATTCTTCTTAAATGGCCAGATCTGATTCCAATAGATAACTACTACTGCAAGAATAGCACCTAACTGAATTACAACCTGGAACATAGAATAGAAATCTTTAGAAACATCTAATTTCACAAATTCATTTAATAAAATCATATGTCCAGTACTACTGATAGGTAACCACTCAGTGATACCTTCTACAATACCAAACAAAATAGTTTTTAAATAGAGTAACATAATAATCTCCTTTTTTATTGTCTTTTTGATTATGGCACAATTCTCATTATTTTCAAGGTTTTAAGCATAAAAAAAGACTTTCTCGGATGAGAAAGTCTATTTTACTGCAACGACTTCAACTTCTAGTAAAGCACCTTTAGGAAGTTTAGCAACTTCTACAGCACTTCTTGCTGGATAAGGTTCTTCAAAGTATTCAGCATAAATACCATTCATAGTTGCGAAATCATTAATATTATCTAAAAATACAGTTGTTTTCACAACATTCTTGAATGTAAGATTCTGACTTTCAAGTAAACCTTTTACATTATCTAATGCACGTCTAGTCTGTGCTTCGATGCCTTCTGGCATCACGCCTGTTTCAGGATCTAATGGAATTTGTCCTGAAAAGAAGATCATATTACCAATATCGATTCCCTGGCTATATGGTCCAATAGCACCTGGTGCTTTATTTGTTTTTACTACTTTAGTCATTTGTACATCCTCCTAATGGTCCTATTATACCATTGTTATACAGTAAAGTGAAACAATAAGATGTTGTCATAAAGGGTAGAATTTGCTACAATATTTAAACGGAGGCGTACAAGAATTATGAAAGATTTTATCAAGAAATTTGCACGTGAAATCAGTGTTTTTGGATTAGTACTTGTTGTATTCCTTGGATTATTTATTTATCGTCAGGTAACATATGCAACATATACAACTTTATCAAGCACTAAGTTTGAACAGAAGATTGAAAACAAGGATAGTTTCATTCTTGTTGCAGGTGATAGTTCTGATAGTGCTATGAAGTCTTTCCAGGAAGTAATGACTACTTACCAGACAAAGAATAGAAAAAATAAAATTTATTATGTTGATACAAAAGGAAAGTCTTCTAATTACCTTACTAAGAAATTAAATGTCAATATCTCTACACCTTGTACATTTATTATTAAAAAAGGTAAAGTGACTGCAAAGTATCCAGGTGCTCTACAGTACTACTATTTCAAAGATTTTATAAATGCAAACCTATAAAAGAGATTGCCCGAAAGGCAATCTTTTTACTTGTAAAATTTTTTATTAATATATATAGGAAGTGTATATTTTGTATAATCTCCATAATCAATGGAGGTAAGATATGAAATATGCTTATATTAGAGTTTCTACTAAAGACCAGAATATTGATAGACAGGTAGAAGCAATGAAAGAGGCTGGTATTGATAAGAGTAAGATGTTTATTGATAAGCAGTCAGGTAAGGATTTTGAACTTATGAATTATAAGAAAATGTTAAGAAAGCTGAAGGCAGGTGATGAAGTGTATATTAAGTCTATTGATAGACTTGGCAGAAATTATGATGAGATTATTGAACAATGGAGAATACTGACAAAAGATAAGGATGTAGATGCGAGTGTATTAGATTTTCCACTTCTTGATACAAAAAATAAGATAAATGGCTTAACAGGAAAGTTTATTGCAGATCTTGTATTACAGATATTATCCTATGTTGCCCAGATAGAAAGAGAAAATATTAGACAAAGACAAGCTGAAGGTATCAGAATCGCTAAAGAAAAAGGTGTGAAGTTTGGTAGACCAGTCATGGAGATTCCAGAGAATTTTGATTCTATTTATCAGCTTTGGGAGAATAATTTAATTAGTTTAAGAGAAGCAGGAAGGATGCTGGAAATAAGTCATACGACATTCCAGAGACTTGCAAAAAGATATAATAATAAAGATGTCAGCCGTTAATGATGCGCCCCTGTCAAGTAGACAGGTGAAATAATTAAAAACATGTACCTATGCCTGCCACGTAGTGGCAGGCATATTTTTATGCATAATGTGCTGCCTTATATTTCTGTATCGCCTTGTTCTCAGGTATTGGAT